>SMFC01000029.1_pt1 | contig 42661 bp, 50 predicted proteins | sample 2456331 | NCBI WGS metagenome assembly SMFC01 (sample SAMN10132608, study PRJNA489261) | soil metagenome | isolation source: day120 control-loamy sand soil ammended | place: USA
CCCCTAAATCTCCCTGAGCGAAGTTTTAAAGCACTGCTTTAAAACAAGTGCAAGAAGGGAGACTTTTAAAAGCCCCTCTTTGAAAAAGGAGGGTTAGGGAGGATTAAAAATAAAATCAATAAAATATGACCCCAAACCTCCCTGAAATCCAAATTACTCGAAAATTACGCGCAACACGCTTAAGACTGCGTGTAGAGCCGACGCAAATTAAATTAACTGTGCCGCAGTTTTGTACACAGCGCCAAGTTCAAGAATTTTTAAAACAATCAGAACAATGGCTGATTAAAACCTGGCAATCGCAGCAGGAAAAATTCCAAAAAATAGACCGAACGCTACCAACTGAGCTGCAGCTGTTTAATTTAAACGTACCAGTTCAGATTCATTATCAAAGCCAGAAACATAACTTTGTTTTCGATTCTGAGAAGTTACAGCTCTGTGTCAGTGATCGACATCCTGAAGAATATTTAAAAGCCTTTGTCATCAGCTATGCCAAAGAACAGCTTCCCCTATATTTAAATCTTGTCTCACAGCAATGCAATCTGCCTTTTAAAAAGTGCAATATTCGCCAACCCAAAACCCGCTGGGGCAGTTGTTCTGCTCAGCATGACATTATGCTGAATAGTGCTTTGGTGCTATTTCCCGAAGAAATTACCCGTTATGTCGCGGTACATGAACTGGCACATACCCAATATTTTGATCATAGTTCACTTTTTTGGGCGGAAGTTCAGAAACATGATGCAAATTTTCAACAGCATCGGAAAATGCTAAAAAATACGCCGTTGCCATATTGGTGGGAAGCTTAAAATTGAACTGAATAGAGAATGAGAGGGAAATAAAGGCTTAAAATAGCCTAAGCAATATAGATATTACTTTTCCATCTCTCTTTAATTTTGAAATTGTGTTCAGTACTTATAAAAAACCAGTAATCCCCGCTGAAACAGTTTAGAAAACCTCAACTTCCTGTCATACTACGCAGTTACGAAATGGAAACTTTGATTTGAGGTAGTGATCGTGATTACTGTTGGTATTGTCGGTGGTACAGGTTATACAGGCGTTGAATTGTTGCGTCTTTTGCTACGACACCCAAATGTACAGGTGAATGTACTAACATCACGTACCGAAAATGGTCGCCGTGTAGATGACATGTTCCCAAGTTTACGCGGACATACCGATCTTCAATATTCAGATTTAAATATCGATGAACTTAAAAAATGTGATGTCGTGTTTTTTGCAACGCCGCATGGTGTTGCAATGAAACATGCCGAAGCGCTTGTGGCTGCAAAGACCAAAGTCATTGACCTGGCTGCAGATTTCCGTTTACAAGATCTGCAACAGTTTGAAAAATGGTATGGCATGCAACATACTTGTCCAGAACTGTTAAAAGACTCTGTTTACGGTTTATCTGAATTGAATCGTGAACAAATTAAACAGGCCAATGTAGTTGGAAACCCGGGTTGTTATCCAACCACGGTTCAGTTAGGTCTGGCGCCAGTATTAACATCAAGTGACGCATTAGTGAAACCTGAAAGCATTATTATTGATGCGAAATCAGGTGTGTCGGGTGCAGGTCGTAAAGCAAGCTTGGGCGGCATCTATACTGAAAATGCCGATAACTTTAAAGCCTATGGCGTAGCAGGTCACCGCCATCACCCTGAAATTGTCGAAGCCCTGGAAAATATCTCAGGTCAAAAAGATGTGTTTGATCACATTTTATTTGTTCCGCATTTGGTGCCAATGATCCGTGGTATGTTGTCGACCATCTACATCGATCTCACTGAAGCAGGACAAGCAGCAGATTTACAGGCATTGTATGAACAGTTCTATGCCAATGAAACTTTTGTCGATGTCATGCCAGCAGGCAGCTCACCAGAAACCCGTTCAGTGCGTGGTGCCAATCAGTTGCGTATAGCCTTGTACAAGCCGCAACCGACCAAGCTGGTAGTCCTGGTTGTACAGGATAACTTGGTGAAAGGTGCAGCAGGTCAGGCCGTACAAAACATGAACCTGATGTTCGGATTTGCCGAAGATGCTGGCTTAAATAATATTGGTTTATTACCATAAGAAACGTATTAGAACTTCACACACATTTAGATTTGGATTTAAATGTGTGTCTTGAATAAAGCAAACAAGAGATCAAAATGCCGAATAACGAGTCAAATACGACCATTCCTCAGGAACCAGCTGCAAAAAAATCTTTGATGAAAGGCAATACGCCCTTGGTCATTGGTGCGGCTGTATTGATCTTGAGTAGTGGTGTGCTCGGATATACCGTAGGACACCGTCAGGGTTTGACTGCGGCGGGTTATGATGCAGATGCAGAGCAACTGGTCGATGTGGTACAGACACAAAAAGCCAGTCTGGAAACATTAAATAAGAATCTGAATACTGCGGTTCAGGAGCGTGATCTGGCGGTGAGTAATGCCAATGATCTCTATCTGGCCATGACCAAGGCGCGTGATGAACAGGTGCAGGCTGAAAGTGTCGGAACCATTTATCGCGAGGTCTTACGTCAGCGTGGCGGTTTGGCTTTGGCCGTGCAAAACCTGTCGATTAAGCCTTTGCCTGAAAATGCCTTTGAATATCAGATTGATCTGGTTCAAGTTAGTCCGGGCAAAAGTCGTGCCTCCGGGAGTATTGAATTACGCTTGATTAAAGGGACTGAAATTCTGGTGGTGCCACTGGAAGACAAAAACTTTAATTTTGAAAATTATGAGCGTTTAACAGGTCGCTGGAGCATGCCAAAAGGCTTTAAGCCAGAATTTATTGAGATACGTCTCAGCGGTGCCAAACCGGTGATCCGTCGTTTTAGCTGGGAACAGGGCAAAGCAGTTGAAAATCAGTCTGCCGCCTTGTCAGAAATTCCGAAAACCGAAGCAAATGCAAATTAAGTGTGAAATATAAATCTTATGCCAAGCAATAAACGTCAAATGTGTTTAAGTGATATCAAAAATTCTTTTTATGAATCTGGAATTGTTGATTGGCATATCAGCCCGCGTTTAGCAAATGAACCTCTGGAAGGTGATGATTCTGACCTTGCTGTGCAGACTGCACCGCCAGAACTGAAACGTCCGCCCTTATATGCTGTCGTTTTAATGAACGACGACTATACCCCGATGGAATTTGTAATTGAAATTTTACAACAATACTTTGCAATGAATCTTGACCAAGCTACACAAGTAATGCTAACTGTACATTATGAAGGAAAGGGTGTAGCTGGGGTCTATCCTCGAGACATTGCGGAAACCAAAGCGAACCAAGTCAATAATTATGCTCGATCACAAGGTCATCCATTACTTTGCCAAATAGAGCCTAAAGATTAAGGGGGTTACATGCTCAGTCGTCAATTAGAAGTATCACTACGTTTGGCTGTCAGCATGGCTCGTCAAAAGAGACATGAGTTCCTGACCGTAGAACATTTATTATTAGCCTTGCTTGACAATGACTCTGCCGTAAATGCGCTTAAAGCATGTGGCGCAGACATTATCGTGTTGCGCAAGGAATTAGAAGAATACGTAGAACAGCATACCCCTAAGCTTGGTGAAAATAGTGATCAGGCACCACACCCAACAGAAAGTTTTGACCGGATCTTGCAGCGCGCGATTTTTCACGTGCAATCTAGCGGTGGTGATCGGACTGTAGAAGGTGCTGATATTCTGGTTGCGATGTATTCTGAGCGTGACTCATTTGCCGTCTATCTATTGAAACGTCATCAAATTAATCGCCTTACGCTAACTCAGTACCTGTCTCATGGTACGCGTAAAGAAGAAGTACAGGGTGAAGAAGAAATTGAAGACCTCGATGGTGAGTCTGCATCTTCAGCCAGTTCAGGTCCGCTTGAACTGTATACGACGAATCTCAATATCGAAGCGCAAAAAGGCAAGACCGATCCACTGATTGGTCGTGAAAAAGAAATTGAACGTGCCGCTCAAATTCTGTGCCGCCGCCGTAAAAATAACCCACTTCTTGTCGGTGATCCGGGGGTCGGTAAAACCTCGATTGCAGAAGGTTTGGCATGGTTGATCGTTAATGGTAAAGCGCCAAAACCACTCGAAAATGCTGAAATTTTCAGTCTGGATATTGGAGCATTAGTTGCCGGAACAAAATACCGTGGTGACTTTGAAAAACGCTTGAAACAGCTTTTAAATGCGCTGAAAAAGAAACCTGAAGCTGTGCTGTTTATTGATGAAATTCACATGATTATTGGTGCAGGCTCCAGTATGGGCAGCACCATGGATGCATCGAATCTGATCAAGCCTGCATTGGCCAATGGCACTTTACGTTGCATTGGTTCAACCACTTTTCAGGAATACCGTCAGGTTTTTGAGAAAGATCATGCTTTGTCACGCCGTTTCCAGAAAATCGATGTGAATGAGCCATCTATTTCTGAAACCATTGATATCCTACGTGGCCTGAAATCGAAGTTTGAAGATTTCCATCATGTGCAATATGACGATCAGGCATTGGTATCTGCGGTTGAACTTTCTGCGAAGTTCATCAATGACCGTTTCTTGCCAGATAAAGCCATTGACGTGATTGATGAAGCAGGTGCGCAGCGCCGTTTAAAAGCTGAACAAGATGACAGTTTGATCACGGTAGAAAACATCGAAGATATCGTGTCGAAAATTGCGCGTATACCACCAAAAACGGTCTCTAAAGATGACAAGAGCGTACTGGAAAATCTTGAGCGCGATCTGAAACGGGTGGTCTTTGGTCAGGATGAAGCGATCGAAGCTTTAGCGTCTGCCATTAAACTGTCTCGTGCCGGTTTGAAATCTCCAGATAAACCTGTGGGCAGCTTTGTTTTTGCTGGCCCAACCGGTGTCGGTAAAACCGAAGTGACCAAGCAGCTGGCTAAGCAGATGGGCGTAGAGCTGGTTCGCTTTGATATGTCCGAGTACATGGAACGCCACGCGGTGTCGCGTTTAATCGGTGCACCTCCGGGCTATGTCGGTTTTGATCAGGGTGGTTTGTTGACTGATGCGATTCACAAAAATCCACATTGCGTGCTATTGCTTGATGAGATCGAAAAAGCGCATCCAGATGTCTTTAACCTGTTATTGCAGATTATGGATCATGGTTCCTTGACTGACAATAACGGACGTAAATCGGATTTCCGTAATGTTGTCCTAGTCCTCACCACCAATATTGGTGCTGAAAGTATTTCACGTATTAGCATTGGCTTTATGGAACAGGACAATAGCAACGATAACCAGGAAGCGATGAAGAAAGCCTTCTCTCCGGAATTCCGTAACCGTCTTGACGGCGTGATTCAGTTCAAGGCATTGCCAAGCAGCATCATTGAAAATGTCGTGGATAAATTCCTGACCGAACTTCAAGCGCAACTTGATGATAAGAAAGTCATGCTGGAAGTGGATCAGAGTGCGCGTGAATGGATGTCAGAGCAAGGCTATGACCGTTTAATGGGCGCACGCCCAATGCAGCGTCTGATTCAGGAACACCTGAAAAAACCATTGGCAGAAATGATCCTGTTTGGTGAACTGGCTGAAAATGGCGGTAATGTTGCAGTGTCGGTGAAGAAAGAAAATGGTAAAGCTGTTGGCTTAAAACTTGAAGTCTTTGAAGACCAGACTGCTGAACCTGCTTAATCAATATGAAAAAATAAAACCCGTGCAAGCACGGGTTTTTTCATGCACTCATATTTTAAATCATCAAATTCATTCATACAGTTCAAAAGACAAATCATGGATATTCAAATTACCAAGCTGCTCACCACTTTTTGCCTGTTTCTGGTCACGGCATTGATGGAAATTTTAGGCTGTTATTTTCCCTACCTGATTTTAAATCAGGGGAGAAGTCACTGGTTGTGGATTCCGACAGCTCTGGCTTTGGCGGCTTTTGTCTGGCTACTCACCTTGCATCCGGCTGCTTCTGGACGGATTTATGCCGCTTATGGTGGCATCTATATTTTTTCGGCGCTAATGTGGTTGCGCTTCGTTGATCAAGTAACGCTGTCACGTTGGGATTTACTTGGCGGGATGGTGGTAATACTGGGGGCACTGATTATAATTCTACAGCCGCAAGGTTTGGTGCGTTAGCAGGATATAACAGCAAACCTCATCAAAAAGAGGTAGCTATAGCGACCTCTTTGTTTTCTTGATGTTTTAATCCTGAATAAAAGCCAATATCTTATTTCTTTAGACTATTTCAATTTGCAATCTTTCTGGGAAATATCAGTTTTATAGGTTTGTGTTTGCGAGCTCAGGCTGAGCTCGACCTTGTATGGGTTTTCAATCTGATAGCGATGCTCAAAGAAAATCTCGCAATTATTGAGCAGATTATTACGGATCATTTTCATCACTTCTTTGCGGCCCAGATCTTTTTCAAATTGGCTAAAATCCGGTGTGGTGATTAAACCTTTCAATGTGGTCTTATTGGCACTTAACTGTAATTGTTCAATAATTGTATTCTGATCGATCTGTAAAGGTAAAGTTCTGGAATCTTCTGCACTGAGTACCGCGAGTAATTCATTCAGTTCAGCTTTTTTCTGAATTTTAAATTTGCTGTCAATAATATTTTTTTCCTGAAGATATTGGTCAAATTCAGAAGCATGAACAGAGAAGGTGGCACTGCTAAAACCTGCCAATAGTGCCAAGGCCCAATATTTATTTTGCATTGTATGACATCACTTTTTATTCCATTTCAATCATGATTATAAGAGCTGAGACAAAAAAAGCACCAGAGATTGGTGCTTAATTTGTGAAGATTCAGCTTTTAATTTAGTCTTTTTTCAGATTTTCATTAATCAGGAATTCAACCAGGGCTTTTTGTGCGTGCAAGCGATTTTCAGCTTCATCCCAAACCACGGCATTTTTATGGTCAAGCAAGTTTTCTGAAATTTCTTCGCCGCGGTGCGCAGGTAAGCAGTGCATAAACAAACAATCCGGATGCGCAAGATCCATCAGGCGTTCATTCACTTGATAGTCTGCAAATGCTTTCTCACGGATTTTTTGTTCTTCTTCCTGGCCCATGCTTGCCCAAACGTCAGTCACAATCAGGTCAGCATTCACGGCTGCATCTTCCGCGGTATCGACCAGTTCAACACAATGCGCAAATTCAGACAGGAATTTTTCTTGTGGTTCATAACCTTTTGGCGCTGCAATTTTCAGATTAAAGCCCCACATGTGTGCTGCTTCAATATATGAATTACACATGTTGTTGCCATCACCGATCCAGGCAACAGTTTTACCTTCGATTGAGCCGCGTTGCTCTACATAGGTCTGCATGTCAGCAAGTAACTGGCAAGGATGGTGATCATCTGTTAAAGCATTAATCACAGGAACTTTTGAATAAGATGCAAAACGTTCCACGATATCATGACCGAAAGTACGGATCATCACGATATCTAGCATGCTTGAAATCACGCGTGCAGAATCTTCAATCGGTTCACCGCGGCCTAACTGGGTATCGCGAGAAGACAGGAAAATTGCGCTACCACCAAATTGGCTCATGCCAGCTTCAAACGAAACACGCGTACGGGTACTCGATTTCTCAAAAATCATGCCCATCACTTTACCAACAAATGGTTGGAACACTTCATTGTTATGCTGTTTGCGCTTAAGCTCAATTGCGCGTTGCAAAATCTGGTTAAGTTCTAAAGTTGATAAATCGCGTAAGGTGAGAAAGTGACGGAGAGCCATTCGTTACTCCACAATAATTGCCGAAAAACTCGATCAACAATCAGTTGTTGGTTAGTTTAAGAAAAAATACGGAATCGGCTAATATACTATAAGCAATGAAAAATGCAAAAAAACTAGACTTTTTGATGACCGTCTAAAAAGCGATCCACACAATAACTGATGTATTTGTCGATTTCCTGATCATCTTCTTGTATGGAAATTCCCATCAGGATGCGCCATTCCAGATTACGCAAAATACCAAAATATAGCTGAGCCGAATATTGCGGATTTTCACAATGCAATAAGCCTTGTGCATCTGCCTGTTCTAATGCAGTGGCAATCGCACTCTGGACATGTACAGGACCGTGTTCATGAATATGCTGAGCCAGTTCTGGATTACGCTGACTCTGTTCCAGAACCAGACGCATGAAGGCCGAGTTTTCAGGTTGCATGATCTGATGATAAAAATTCAGCAAGGTGTGAACCAGATAACTACGAAAATCCAGTGCCATCAGTTCGATCGGAATGCTGATATCTTCAAAAAACTTGATACGACGATAATCACAGATGGCTTTAAACAAGCCTTCTTTATTGCCAAAGTACTTATAAATGGAGGCTTTGGAGCCACCTGCATGCTGAACAATATCATCGAGAGACACAGCATCATAACCCCGTTCCAGAAACAGCTCGGTTGCACTGTTCAGCAGCGCAATACAGCGCTCATGACCACGTTTGGTCTGCGGCAGGTCTTTGGCGAGCGGTTCTAGGACGAGGTCTTGCATAGGAGATAATACATCAACATGTCAATAAAGATTGAAACGCCATCATAGCAAATATATGTACATATTTCATAATTGCACCGCATAAGCGCAGTATTTGCCGGATTAGGTAAAGTAAAACTTAAAAATTTGACTAAAGTTTTAGAGTATTTGTTCTATCAGATTGTGGAATGAGCAAGCCAAATGAGTATACTCGAGTTTCAATAATTATAGCCAAGACTGTGGAAAAGGAAGATGACAGAACAAATGTCTGCAGGTCTAAGATTTAGACAAGCACTTGAAGTCGAGAAACCATTGCAAATTATGGGTACGGTAAATGCCTATGCTGCCATGATGGCCAAACAAGTCGGTTATAAAGCCATTTATTTATCAGGTGCGGGTGTCGCGAATTATTCTTATGGTTTGCCTGACCTGGGCATGACCAGTCTGGATAATGTTCTGGAAGATGTACGCAGGATTACAGAACGTGTTGATACACCTTTATTGGTCGACATCGATACCGGTTGGGGCGGCGCATTAAATATTGCCCGCACGATCAAACAGATGATTGCAGCTGGTGCAGCCGCGGTGCATATTGAAGATCAGGTGGCACAAAAGCGTTGTGGTCATCGTCCAAATAAAGAAATCGTGTCACAGCAGGAAATGGTCGATCGTATTAAAGCGGCGGTCGATGCGAAAACCGATGCAAACTTTGTGGTCATGGCGCGTACCGATGCGCTACAAAAAGAAGGCCTGCAAGCGGTGATTGATCGTGCTTGTGCCTGTGTTGAAGCGGGTGCAGATGCAATTTTTGCCGAAGCGATGACCGATATCACCATGTATCGCACCGTATGCGATGCAGTTGGTGTGCCAGTCTTGGCAAATATTACCGAATTTGGTGATACACCGTATTATACGGTAAATGAGTTGGCAGAGCAGGGTATTGGCATGGTGCTGTATCCATTATCAGCGACACGTGCCATGCAAAAGGCAGCCCTTGAAGTGATGCGTTCGGTGCGTGAACACGGCACTCAGGTGAATGTGCTGGATATTATGCAGCAACGCAAAGAACTCTACGAATTTTTAGATTATCACAGCTTCGAAGACACATTAGATAAACTGTTTAAACAGGAGAATTAAAAAAATGGCTGAAGGAAAAGTACTCACCGGCGCAGGATTGCGTGGACAAGTGGCAGGGAAAACTTCACTCTCAACTGTAGGCAAAAGTGGCGCAGGTCTGACCTATCGCGGTTATGACGTACAGGATCTGGCTGAACATTGCCAGTTTGAAGAAGTGGCTTATCTGATTTTCTTTGGCGAACTGCCAACTTCAGAGCAGTTAGTTGCCTATAAAGCCAAATTAAAATCTTTGCGCACGCTACCTCAAGCCTTAAAAGAAGTGCTAGAGCGTATTCCTGCCGATTCTCATCCGATGGATGTGATGCGTACTGGCGTATCGATGCTGGGCAATCTTGAAACTGAACTGTCTTTTGAACAGCAACAGGATATTGCAGACCGTATTCTTGCCACTTTACCGGCAATTATCTGTTACTGGTATCGTTATAGTCATGACGGTGTACGTATTGAAGAAAATACCGATGATGATTCAATCGGTGCACAGTTCCTGCATTTATTACGTGGCGAAAAGCCAAATGAACTGCATGAACAGGTGATGAATGTTTCTCTGATTCTATATGCAGAGCATGAATTTAATGCTTCGACCTTTACGGCGCGTGTATGTGCATCGACTTTATCTGACATGCATTCTTGTATTACCGGTGCAATCGGTTCCTTGCGTGGCCCTCTACATGGCGGTGCTAACGAAGCTGCAATGGATATGATCGAAAACTGGACCTCGCCTGAAGAAGCTGAACGTGAAATGCTGGGCATGCTGGAACGTAAAGAAAAAATTATGGGCTTCGGTCATGCGATTTATAAAGACAATGATCCGCGTAATGGCATCATCAAAATCTGGTCTGAGCGTTTAGCCAAAGATGTCGGTGATACGGTACTGTATCCGGTCTCAGTGCGCTGCGAAGAAGTGATGTGGCGTGAGAAGAAATTATTCTGTAATGCCGATTTCTTCCATGCTTCGGCTTATCACTTTATGGGCATTCCAACCAAGCTGTTTACCCCGATTTTTGTCATGTCACGTGTCACAGGTTGGGCAGCACATGTGATGGAACAGCGTGCAGACAACCGTATTATCCGTCCAAGCGCGGATTATACTGGGCCTGAACTGCGTAAAGTAGTACCGATCGCCGAGCGTTCTACAGCGGCTTAATATTTATTAATATCTTGAATAAAAAATAAGGTCTCAATCGAGACCTTATTTTTTATCGACTTAACAGGACTGGATCTTCAATGCTATAGCCTGTTTCAAAAGGAATCCCCAAATACTTGACTGTCACCAGCGTTTTATTCTGTTTAGGAACTTTATAGGCCTGACTAATTTTTAGACCTTGCTGATAACTGACCGCTTGATGGGTCGGACTTTTTTGTGAGCCAGATTTGACTTGATATTGATAAGTCCATTTTGGCACTTTTTCTTGTGGATCGTACCAGGCAGCTGCCGTCCCTGTTGTGGTTTTTAAAATTTTAAGTTGTGGCTTTGAACTTTGAATCGGACTCAGTGGAACTAAACGTTTTTTGATTTTGGCAATGTCCTGATCAAACTTGCGACTGTCTTGGTCATAATCAATACGTTTGGTTTTTGGATTGATATATAAGGAGTTGACCTGAATCAACTGATTCGGTTTTGCGGATTTAAAATTATAATAATACAGCTGTGGCAAGCGCCCACGACCATCAAGGTAATGACGCATGACATAGAGCTTTTGCTCTTTGACTTCATAGCCTAGAATTTCAATATTTTGTGGGCCACCGACCGTAGCAAAAGCCAGACTGGGCAAGCCAAGAGGGAGCAGAAACAGCGCAGTTTTAATATTCATGGTTATTCTACCCGCAAAAAATAGATTAGCATTTGATCATGCTAATCTATCTTAAAATACAGTAGAAATAATGAAGCTTGTTGCGGCGTAATTATAAAACTAGATTAATGATTGAGTAGATTAATCATATCGTGTGCAACCACGGCAGACAGTTTATTCAGACGTTCGAGTGGAGTACCTTTCAAATAATACTGGAATTGATGCACTTGAGTACCATCATTAATTGCTACAAAAAAAGTCCCTTCCGGTTTCTCTGGTGTCGCACTACCACCGGGTTTAAGCAAACCTGTACAGGCAATAATCCAGTCTGCATCCCGGAACATCTTTTTACCCGCTTCTGCCAAGGCAACAGTAACTGGCATGGATTCGGCAGTGTAACTATTGATCAAAGTCTGGGGAATGTTTAATACCGAAGTTTTTACACCAACATCGTAGCAGACCAATCCGCCAGCCAGAATTTCGGCGCCGTCACTTTTACAGATGGAAAACTGGCTACATAGATATCCAGAGCTCGCACTTTCAATAAAGGCAATTTTTATATTTTTCTCTTCGAGTAAGTTGCAACAGGTCTTTATCATAGTCTCTATATTTTCTTTATGATCCGAGTGGTTTTAGCTTAATTTAGACAGATTTTTTCTGTCGTTCAACTCCGAGTATATTTATATTTTTATGAAAGTTAAAATTTTTCATGGATTAGTACAATTTGATACTGATTTGATCACAAAACCTGAGTGGTTAAAGCTTAGACTATTTTTTCAAATAGAGGTTTCTTCTCAAGCTGAACAGTGGTAAAAATAAAAATAAAGTGCTTAGTGAAAGTAGGGCGTTAGAATGAAAACCACAGTAAAATATGTAGTCTTAAAAAGTCTTGACTACCAATTGGGTACACCATTATTTCAGGAAGAAATTGATGCTGATGGTCAATATTTTGATCAGATTCCAAGCACGATTTCTTATCAGAATTTACAGTTCAAAGTAAAAAGCAAAGAGCTTAAACGTTTACATCTGGCTGAAGAGCAGGAAGATACCCAAACGATTATTGTTAAAGTTGTGAATATCTAAGATAAACCTTAAAGTGAATAAGCCTCTTTTTTTAAGAGGCTTATTATTTGGCTAACATTAAGTTAATAAAAGCTTTTTAAAAATAAAAAATTACCAAAATTAATGTCAGTCTGATTGATAAATATCTTTTATTAAAGTCAAGATAAATTGGAAACAACTTAGTCGTTATACGTGATTCAATGTTACGTATCGTATATTCGTTTATTAAAAAACTGTTTAGAACAATTACCTTTTGCATGTTTTATTCCATTTTTAAAAATATTAATACTTAGGCTGAGTTATTGAATTTAATCATAAATATCATGAGCATAGGTTTTTAATATATTTTACTTGATAATATATTGTTATTTTTTAAAATATTTTAAATGTCTTTTTTATATATTTTACTCAGGTTAAGTTATTCCTTTTATTGAATAATAAAAATTTCGAAACATATTATCTTTCATCATGTGTCTATTTTATTGGATAAAGTAATTTATGTTGCTTATTAATCTTGATTTCAACTACTTGGCTTACCATTTTTTACATTGAATTAATCCGTAACAGGTTATAGGTTGGAGAATTCTGAAAAATGCGTAGAGTAGATATTAAGTCGAAACTCTATCGGCTTTTAATTAATTTAAAGCAAATAGTAAGGAGTTACACCATGGCTAATAATCAACAGCAAGACCAACAGAAACAGCAACAACAGCAAAACCAACAAGGCACGCAAGATCAACAGCGTCAGCAAAACAACCAGCAAAACCCAAACCAGCAACAAAATAACCAGCAGCAACAACAGCCGCAGGGACAAAATAACCAACAACAGCGCGATCAGCAGCAACAACAGCAGCCACAGCGTAATCAGCAAAAAAACCAGCAATCTCAACAAGATCTGGAATAATCAACAGAACTAGCAGCCATAATAGAATTAACTAGCAGCGTGGGTATGATTCATAAGATCTGCCAAAACTGTAGCGTTAATTCTGTTTAAGCTGTACGTTCATAAAAAAACCGCCTGAATCAGGCGGTTTTTTTAGGGTAAAAATTTGGTTATAGACGTTAATCAGTATGAATTAACACTGGATATTGGCTTTCTGCTTATAAAAGCTTAAGGCATTGTCTAAATCTGTAAGCAGTCCTTTTTCTGTATATTCCTGAGGCATAAGTTTTAATAAAGCCGGCATATAACGAGTTTTATATTCTTTAGGATATTGTTCACAGAGTATGCGTGTTCTTTCTTCTGGACTAATACTGGAAGAATCTAGTTTGTCCAGATAAGCACTGAGTTGATTATCTGATTGTTCAAATTGGGCTTTGAGGGCTTGATCAGGTTCCGCTGAACTGTCGGCTTGCTGCTTTTGGCAGCCACTTATTGTCAGACTTATCAATAAAGTAATCAGTATACGATTTATCATGATGTCAAAATCTTGTTATTTGTCATATCAAAAATTATAGAGAGAAATAGCCAAAAAGAAAGCAGTCATCTACCAACTTTAGAAGAAGTCAAAAATTCCTGATATTCACATACAGTACAGCAACAGGGAATTTTATCCTAAAAAATGAACAAATTTATTGTTATGCATATTGATCTAAAGTGTCCATCTGTTTTCTCTTAAGCATAAAATTTAACGAATAAAATATATTTTGCCTAAATTAAAGCCATTCAATTAAGAAAAGTAACGCTTATTGCACATTTAGAAACATAGCCTCTATATATCACACACAGATTGACTGCTGGGCCAGTGATATCTTGGCTTCATTCCAAGAACTTAATGAAAATAATTAGAAAATCAGCACATTATAAAGCCTGCTTAATTTAGGAGAGTTAAGCAGGCTTTTTCTTGTTTATAAACACGGATTGCTCAATGAGAGCTTTTTACTTTAATTATTCTCTTTCACATAAGTTTTCATATACAACATAAAGCCTGAAAATTCTCTCAAGAGTGAAACATGAATAGATGGTATTTATATATCTCTTTTTATAAAAAGACAGGGCAAAGCTATGATGAGATGTATATGTGCATTTGGCATGGGCGTGATGGTAGGTTGTTGTTTTAAATCTTGCAAAGAAAAAATGTGTCATATGATGGGCAATGATCATTGTAAGAAGGATCAAAAGACTAAAAGTGAAGAGCCTGCACGAACTTAAATGCCAAAAACTTAACTTTGCTTGAATTGTGAAATGTATTCAGGCGGTTAAGTTATTACTCAGGTCGTGATCCGATTATTCCGTATCGAGTTATTGAGTCTTAAAATCAATACAAGCTTAATCACTGATTAAGCTTGTTACATTCAGGAGAAAAGCATGATCCAGTTTATATTTTGTTTATTTGGCCTTCATGGTGCGACTGAAATCAATTACACCTGTGATCATGAAGAGGTGAAAGAGTGTCGTGATTGCTTGAAAGATATTGAATAATGTTCCAATTCACCGGATGTATTAATGAAGCTCAATCCCCGTTCAATCATCACTTGGCGGGGGTTTTGTTTGTGGGTGAAATTTTTATAATAAAAATCCAAGATAACGATTGAACTCAACTGGATTTAAATGATACGGGTCACAATCTATACTTTATAAGATTATGATTTAAATAGGATTACATGACGATAAATGATTAAAATTGAGAACTAAAATAGCCGGATAAGAATATATTGCAAAATGCGATAATTTATATATACTAGAAATATAGCAAAATGCGATAAAATATATGCATGTGATCACCCACGCTCGAATTCTTGAAGCAACGCAAAAGTGGCCACAGGCTGGAACGGCATTAGATGGTTGGTATCGACTGATGAAGGCCAATCATCCTAAGGATTTTGCTGAAATGAAGAGACTCTTTCCCGCAGTAGATAAGGTTGGAAAGTTTCATATATTCGATATCGGTGGAAACAAGATTCGGCTGATTGCTGTGGTGATGTATCAGGCAAAACGCGTTTATATTCGCCATGTCTTGTCTCACCATGAATATGATAAAGGTCATTGGAAGGAAGGTTAGAATGAATGCAATGATTAAACAGGCCGTTGATCACTGGCGTTATGTTGCACCATTGCTCAGCAAGCCGGAAAATGAGGATGACTTTCATACACTAACTGAAGCCCTAGATGAGCTTTTGGACATTGTCGGTGATGATGAATCACATCCTTTAATGGGGCTTATTCATCAACTGGGTGATCTGGTTTCGGCGTATGAGCATGAACATCTACCCATGCCAGAAGGTGATGGACGAACGGCCTTGGCCTTGTTGATGGAGCAACACGGGCTTAGTCAAGCAGACTTGTCTGATGTCGCGACACAATCAGTAATTTCAGAAATATTGAATGGCAAACGTCAGCTGAATATCCGTCATATCAAGGCCTTGTCTGAGCGCTTTGATGTATCGGCAGATACTTTCTTTTAATCGATGCCCGCCTAAGCTGATATTTCCATGCTGTGCTGTCTAATCAGGTAGCGCTGCTCATTTGATTATTTAAATTTCAAGTGTCGTGAAAGGTGAGAGCGCCTCCAGAAAAGTTTGCTTTTCTAAAAAGTGAATGTGAAACATAAATAATATTGATGTTTAGGATCAGATGTCATATTTATTTCTTAATGGATCGATAAAGGAGATACACATGACCAATAAATCAGAGCAAGAATCAAATCCGCAAAAAGAATCTAATGATGATAAAGGCAATCAGGATTCGTATAAGGGCGTGAAGCCAGAGAAAAAACCCAATGCAGAACCGGAAAATCCATTGAGAGAACAAAAATAGCTCTTTCACATTTTAAAAGCCCTAACTTGCTTTAGGGCTTTTAGTTTTTCGACAACCGGTGATCTCTGGGTTTCGCTCTAAACTCATCTCTCATTTCAAAGAAAAACTCATGAGCTTGTTCATGATCGCAGCATAACCAATCATGGCGTGATTCTTCAGGAATCACAATAATCGAGCGCTTCTCGTCATCTGGATGGTGGAACTGTTTCATCAATAGGTGTTGATCGGAATTTATAGTCAGCATCGAAAATGATCTGATTTTTTCACCCTCAATGAGCACATCATCATAAATGGCTGCAACGGTAAAAGGGTTGCCATCTTCACGTGAAATACCAAACCAGTGCGGTTTTCCATCGATATATTTAGGTTCATAGAAAGTATCCACGGGCACTAAAGCAAACTGGTTGTTTTTCCAGGCATGTCGAAAACTTGGCTTGGACGCTATTGTTTCAGTTCGGGCATTGTAAGTATGTCGACCATATTTTAATTCTTTCGCCCAAAAGGGAATCAGTCCGAAACGTGCAATATCTAACTCAAACCCCTCAGCACCTCGCATCATGATAGGAGCAGGTGCTAAGGGGTAAACATGTGATTTCATGTTCAATTCAAGTTGTTCTGCATGAAGATCTAATAAAGAGAGCTGACTTTTTGAGGGGAATTCATAGTTTGAACACATGACCGACCTCTTTGCTTAGCATTCTGATCTGCGATAACAATTAAACTATAAGAATGATGACCTCAAAACAATTCGAAATCGTAAATGTAGTTGGGTCTGGAAACGGAATTTTTATGGTGAATATGAATGTAATTTTTCGCCAATGGATGAAAAATAATCTTCGATAAAATGAGCGCCCAGATTCCATTGCTATAGTTTTATTTCCAGTTTTGGTTTATTCGGTCTTCATGGTGTCACAGAAATCGAATGCCAAGCGGATGGTAAAGAAGCGAAAGTATGTCGTGACTGCTTGAAAGAGGAAAGGGTTACATAAACGGTAAGAAAAGCTTAAACATTCTTATCACTATTAATTCAGAATAGGCATTCACAATAAAACTCATAATTTTAGAGAATACAGAATGCCTAGAAATAATTATTTACCCGCTCTAGAACAAGTTTATGAGTTTTTAAAAGAACGTCCTGGCTTTAAAGAGAAAAGTGAGTTTGATAAGTCAGTAGAGTATTTTAGAACGCTGCACGAAGGAGAGCCTCAGGAATTTAGAGTCCAAGCATTCCATAACATTAGTGGTAAATTTGGAAATAAAGAAATACTGAGCATAAGTTCTGCACCTAAATTTACGGATAAAAACAGCTTCCTTAATTGGGTTGATATGCACATCAACAATTAGGCTTTGACGTTAGAACAGCTTATCCAATGGTCAGCTTTGTTATTTTCTACCCATACATTAATTAACATGGAGTACAAAAAACACTCTAAATTAAGTTGGAAAACTACACATTTGAATGCTAATTTTTGTATTCAAATCTGACAGTTAATGAGGTGAGCAATGAAGTTGTTGACTTTGTTTGGTGTAGGCGTAGCCGCAAGCTATTGTTATAAATCTATGAAAAATGGCAAGCTCGCTCTTTCCAGACCAAATTTTGATGAAAGTGTAAAACAATTTGTACTGCAAGAATTCGCAGCTTCGTAAGAATTAGATCTATTGGATTAAAGAGCTCATCATAGGATGGGCTTTTTTATTTCTCAGGCTTTTATGGAAAATGTTTATCTTTTGAATACAAAAAGCCTATCAGGGAGATAGGCTTCTTTTATTAATTCAACATAATATTATGAGTTTTTCTTATCCGCCTGATTTTTTTGATCATTTTGCTCTTTGGTTATAGGAGCTGGCTCTCCTTGATTCGGTTTTTGCTCTTGCTCATTTGGCTTGGGTTTGTTCTCAGTCGCATTATTAGAAAATTGATTGAAAGACGCTTTTTGAGCAGTATTTGTATTAACTAACATAAGTTTCTCAATTTTAATTGTCGAAGATTCGACCTGCCTAGAATGGCATATTAAAAGCACTTACAATGAGATGATTTAGAGATGCGAGTGTAGCGATATGTAGGATTTCGAGATTTATATCTTATTTATATTTCGGCATATTTTTGAATTATGGTGCAGGTAGATGATTTGTCTACTAAAGTGCGAAGTCAGTGGAATTATCGGATATTGCTTCGATACCTAAACTCCACAATGAGTATTTTAGTTCTAAAAATAGGCCTCTTAAATAGAGGATTGAAGATTTTAAATCAGTGGCTTAGCTATTTGGAGAGAAGATTTAAAGCGTGTTTTTATTTCAAAAGTATTCAATATTCCCGTAACTTTGCTTTATTAAGTATCAAAGGTGAATTGAAATAACTCCTTCTTAAAAATATTCCCATTTTTATCCGAGGTTGCTCTATAAAAATAGATTCATGTTTTACGCATTGTAAATGCCTTTCAATATTGATTTTTTACTTTAGCCACATTTAGCCATAAACTTACGAAAATTTCGTGCCTTAGGGTGCACTCTACAAATTTTTTTAAAATATATTTTCTGTGGATTTGTAGACCTTTGAACAGCAAGTAAGGGCAATTCAATGCAATATGACGCAACTATTAGTATTTATAAGCCATTGAAGATGCAAGGGAATACAATTTAATGCAAGCACTTGCAATCAGTACCAGACTGGGAGGATTCTATTTTTTCTACTATGCGATTGTGGGCGCATTCATGCCGTTCTGGAGTCTGTATCTGGAAGATCAAGGCTTTAACTATCAGGAAATCGGTGTTTTATCTTCTATTGCGATTCTCACTCGGTTTTTTGCGCCTTTTATTTGGGGCTGGATTGCAGATAAATCTGGTAAGCGCATGTTGCTGGTACGGATTGCCACCTGGATGGAAGCCTGTATCTGGTTGATGATGTTTATCATTCCTAACAGCTTTCAGTCAGTGGCTTTACTGATGCTGATTTTCAGCTTTTTTCAAAATGCGATTTTGGCACAATTTGAAGGCGTGACTCTATTCTGGCTCGGGGAAAAAAGAGCAGAACTTTATGGCAAAGTCCGGAAATGGGGTTCGGTTGGATTTATTATCGGTGTATTCGGCTTGGGCGCCATCTTTGAAATTATCAGCATTAGCATGCTTCCAGTTTTATTGCTGTGTATTTCATTTCTGGCTTTTCTCTGGTCTTTTAGCATTAAAGAACCCACGGCGGCGCCTACTGCACAGAAAAAGCTGGAAGCCCTCTGGCCGATTTTCAAGCGCCCGGTTGTATACAGTTTTTTTCTGATTGAACTGATCATGCTGTTTTCACATGCGCCGTTTTATAGTTTTTATAGTAATTATCTTAGTCAGGCGGGATTTAGTAGCAGTCAGATCGGATTGCTTTGGTCCATTGGGGTTATTGCCGAAATTATTATGTTTGCTTATGCTACCTTCTTTCTGACACGCTGGTCATGGCGTCATCTGGTGATACTTTGCCTGTTGATGACTGGCTTCAGATGGCTGATTGTAGGCGTATTTCCATCTGCATTTGTGGCACAATTTTTTGCCCAAACGATTCATGCCTTGAGTTTTGGTTTATTTCACATGATCGCCATGCGGGTTATTTTCCAGAATTTCTCTGCTGCACAGCAAGGCCGTGGACAGGCTTTATATAGCACCATGTGGGGCTTAGGCGTAGCAAGTGGCAGCATTCTGGCGGGCTATTATTGGGATAAAATTGGCGGAGAAACCATCTTTATGTTTGCCGCCGCATCGACTTTGTTTGGTTTGTTATTGATTTTTGGGTTGCCCAATAAAGTTGAGCAATCAAAGATATCTTCATGATGTCTCTGATGCTTAAAATTTAGATCCGAATTTTGGCGTACTGATGAACCCAAGGCTGTGCCTGTTCCAGTTGAGCAGCTAATTGCAATAGCAGGTCTTCACGGGCAAAGGGTGCAATAAACTGCGAACCGAGCGGCAGGTTTTGTTCATTCCAGTACAACGGCACTGACATGGCTGGAAGCCCGGTAATATTGGCAAGTTGAGTAAAAGGTACCCATTTCAGGTTTTCTTTGACAATCTGATCGACCAGTTTACCTTGTGCCAGCAGATGGGCCTTACCTACACCCAATAAAGCCTTTAAAATTGGCTTCTGCCATGCAGGTGTTTTGACTTCGCCATTTTTCGGTGCGACGGTTGCGGTTGCAGGCGTCAGATACAGATCATAATCATCAAAGAAATGATTCATCTGGGTCACGTACTGGCCCCAGTTATTCAGGTTCTGGATATAATCAAGTGCGCTGGTTTTAGCTCCAAAAGCCGCCAGTGCTAAAGAGTCCAGTTCAAAATCCTTCGCTTTAGACGGGTAGCCTTTCTGGATTTCATCCAGCATAAATGAAAACTGGCTAAACCAGGTGGTAATAAAATCCTTGGCCAGTTGCATGCCATCGATGGCCGGACGGTCTTCAACCACCTCATGTCCCAAAGATTCCAGCAGTTTGGCCGTCTGTTCGATGGCTTTCACAGCATCCGGAGAGACAGGCGTGCCAATGGTAGAATGGGGATTAAAGGCAATTTTCAGTTTTTTCATTGCAGCACTGTCCCGCACTGTTTTAGTCAGGACATGCTGAATCGCTGCACCATGCATGGCCTCACTCATTTGCGGCCCCCAGGGGGTACGGCCACGACTTGGTTTTAGACCAAACAGCCCGCAATATGAAGCGGGGATACGTATCGAACCGCCGCCATCGCCTGCACCCGCAATTGGCACAATGCCGGCAGCCACAGCAGAAGCCGAGCCACCCGATGAGCCGCCGCTATTATGTTGTAAATTCCATGGATTTTTACAGCTACCCCAGGCATCTGGTTCGGTAATCCCTTTAATGCCAAATTCAGGCGTATTGGTACGGCCAAAAGTGACAATTCCAGCTTTTTCCCAACGATTGACAATCTCGGCATTGGTTTCGGCAATATAACCGATCCGTTTTAAGCCCTGACAGCCATAAGAGGTTGGATAACCTGCATATTCCTGAAACAGGTCTTTGACCAGAAAAGGCACACCGGCAAAAGGTCCGGATAAATTCTGCTGGGTCCGTTTTAATGCATGCTCATGCATGGGAATAATAATAGCATTCAGTTCGGGATTGGCAATTGAGCTACGCTCTAAGGCAGCGGATAAAAGTTCACTGGAATGTACCTGTTTATTGGCGACCAGTTCAGCCAATCCTAAACCGTCATATTGTAGATATTCTTCTAATTTCATTGCCATTCCCTAGCGTTAATGCTGTTCAAGGTTGTAGATGATTTTAGTTTAAGATGCAAGCACCACCTGATTACGTCCACGATGTTTGGCCTGATATAAGGCCTGATCTGCAATATTGATCAGGTTTTGCAGGTCTTGTGATTGTGGTTCATTTTGATGGGTAATCCCTACACTCACGGTAATGTAGAGGTCTGAACCATCTGATTGATGCATCGGGGTTTTTTCTACACGTTTACGTATGCGTTCTGCAATATCCTGAGCCTCAAAAGGCTCGGTGTTCCAGAGTAACAGCACAAATTCTTCCCCACCAATTCGTGCAAACAGATCTTCAGCACGTAAATTGCAGCGAATGATTTCCGCAAAATGTTGCAGCACCTTGTCACCGACATGATGGCCAAAATCATCGTTCAGACGTTTGAAATGATCAATATCCAGCATGATGACCGAAAATTCCATTCTGTTGGCATATTGCAGTAAATATTCACCTTTCTGAAAGAAAAAATGACGGTTCATGGTGCGGGTCAGACTGTCATGATTGGCCAGATAGAGAACCCGTTTAAACAACTCATTGCGGTTTTGACTAATAATACAAAGAATAAGCGGCGATAAGGCCAGCATAAACAGCCCGATCCGGAGCGAAATATAAATCGTAGAATCTGCCAAGGTGTCATGCGTTGTGGCATAAAACTGCGTCAGGCTGTAATAGGTTAAAATAGTCACAAACGCATTAATCAGTGTCATGCTAAACAGGCGATAGGTTAATGCGGCCCAGATCAGCGCAGCCAAAGGATAGAGCAGGGCGCCCGGACCTGAAAAAATATTGGTGATGATGACACAGAGTACGACTGTAGCTGCGGGCAGAAAATAACTGAAATGATGACGCTTTTGACGGCGGTTTTTAAACAGATACTGCATATCCTTGATTCTGGGAAAGGCCAGAACCAAAGGTAATACCACGATATAATTGACCATCTCGCCCGTCCACCATAGACCAAAATCAATCCATAAGTTTTCTTTGGTCATGAATGTATTGGGTAAGTTTGGCAGGGTGGCAACTGCAAAAGCAGCGCTGGCCAGACAGCCGGCAAATGCGAAGATGCCAAATAAATGAATAAAGGTATAACCGGTATTGTAGTATTTATAATTAATCTTGAAATAACGAATAAAAAATATCGAGACAATGGTACTAATCAGATTGGAAAGTGTAAGAAACAGGCTTTGCAGCAGACTGTTGCCTGTGACCAGATCTGCAAACATAAAAGCACTGAATGCACCCAGCCAGCCAGATGATTTAAATGTGGAAAACGCAGGAATATGGCCAGTAAGGCAGCATTGGCTGGCCAGATCAGGGCGAGATAGCCGAGTGGCCTGGTTGCGATCCCAATAAAACAACATACTAAAACAGCGAACACAATGACAAAATAAGCATAGGTTTCATGATTTAATTGTTGTTCTGTTATTCGAGCCAATTGCAAATTTAAAATCCTATATTTAAATTTTTAAGTGTGAATGATCACTTTGTTTAGCAAGTAAGTCTGATTTTATATATACAGTTATTTTTTGATTAATCTGTTATTAATACATGATGTTAAGATTGTTATATACGAAATATATACAAAATAAACTGGAAAAGAAATCCATGTTTTTAAACAATATGATAAAAACTTTATGGACTCAGATTTAAACTGCTCCAGAGTGGGATACGATTCTGAAAAAATATGCTAACTTAGAATCAATTGTTAAAACGATGCCGGTAAATATGAAAAAAATATGTCTTAGCCTTATCTTACTCATGAGCTCACCTTGGCTAATGGCGACAGAAAATAAAAAACCAGCGGAAGTTTCTGCTAAAGCTGCTGAAATCCCAAATACATTTACCGTGAAAACCCGGCCTGAAATTGTGGGGTTGTGGGGGATGGAAATTCCGGATAATAAAAAATGTATCGAATATTATAATTTTAAAAGCAATAATAATGTCGTAATTAAAAGTGGTGAAGAGTGGACTTCAGGATTATATGATTATCAGCCTGCACAGGATCCGACCGTTCAGATTCCCGCACTGATTCTTCAGGTTAAATATGATAATAATGAAAAAGACTGCTCAGGCAATCAGGTTGATCAATCCGGTGAAATTTCCCAGTATTTTGTGAAATGGCAAAATCCGTACACGATTAATTTCTGTGCCAATGACAAGGCCGAGCAATGCTTTGCCGTGCTCAGACGTGTATTACCATAAATGAATCATCAACATAAAAAAACCGCTGAATTTCAGCGGTTTTTTATAAGCTTTAAGCTTATTGAGTTTTGTCTTCAGCACCTTCTAGCTGTTTCAACAAATGTTTTTCCAGATAATGAATGTCCATCGCCTGTTTGCAGAAGTTTTTATCCTGAAGGATTAAATCTTTGTGCAAAGGAATGTTGGTTTTAACACCAGTCAAAATCATTTCTTCCAAGGCATTTCTCATGCGAGAAATAGACGTCTCACGGTCCTTGCCATGCGAAATCAGTTTGGCGATCATCGAGTCATAATACGGCGGAATGCTATAGCCTGGGTAGATGTGCGAGTCTAAGCGGATACCTGCGCCGCCTGGTGCATAGAAGCTCTCAATCTTGCCGGGTGAAGGCAAGAAGGTTGATGGATCTTCTGCGTTAATACGGCATTCAATCGCATGTCCTAAAACCTTGACATCTTCTTGCTGAATATCGAGACCTAAGCCACCAGCAATACGCAATTGCTGTTCGATAATATCAATACCGGTTACCATTTCAGTTACCGGATGTTCAACCTGAACACGCGTATTCATTTCAATGAAGAAGAATCCATCATCTTCAAACAGGAATTCGAATGTACCTGCACCACGATATTGCATCAGTTTACAGGCATTGACACAGGCTTCTAGAATATCGGCACGTGCTTGCTCTGGTAAGTTCGGTGCTGGCGCTTCTTCCAGTACTTTTTGATGGCGACGCTGTAGCGAGCAGTCACGATCATAGAGATGAATCGCATGGCCATTACCATCAGCCAGTACCTGTACTTCAACATGACGTGGCTTTTGCAGGAAACGTTCCATATAGACCGTATCATCACCAAACCACATTTCTGCATCACGCTGTGCAGCCTGAACAGATTCCAGCAGGGTGTCGACATTTTCGACGATACGCATACCACGACCACCACCACCAGAAGCAGCTTTGACAATCAGCGGGAAACCGATCTCTTTCGCTTCAGCGAGTGCATTGTGAATGGTTACGGCATGGTCGCAGCCCGGTACAGTTGGTACACCCGCTTTTTTCATGGCAATAATGGCAGAAACCTTGTTCCCCATTAAGCGAATATGTTCTGGACGTGGACCGATAAAGATAAAACCAGAATTTTCTACGATTTCAGCAAATTCAGCATTTTCAGCGAGAAAACCATAACCAGGATGGATGGCATCTGCGCCAGTAATTTCAGCAGCTGTAATAATCGCAGGAATATTCAGGTAGCTGTCACTGCTCGCACCCGGACCGATACAAACCGCTTCATCACAGAAACGCAAATGCATCAGGTCTTTGTCTGCGTCAGAATAGACACCTACGGTTTTGATCCCTAAAGTTCTGCAAGCCCGGGTGATGCGTAAAGCAATTTCACCACGGTTTGCAATTAAAACTTTTTGCAACATTATAAATCCCCGGGGTGATTAAGCGCGGTAGCGGAAAAGTGGTTGGCCGAATTGAATCACTTCACCATTTTTCACTAGAATTTCTTCGATCACACCACTTTGAGTTGCTTCAATCGGGTTCATGATTTTCATTGCTTCGATAATACCTAAGGTATCACCAGCAGAAACGGTTTGACCCACTTTGACAAATGTCGCTTCGCCTGGGCTTGGTGCAGAGTAAAACACCCCAACCATTGGAGATGTTTCAACAGCACCGCGCGGAGACTTCGCCGCAGGTACTTCAGCTGCAGGTGCAGGCATTGCAGGAACAGCCGCTGCAACCACTGGATTACGACGAGTTAATGCAATCGATTGATCGCCTTCTTTAACTTCGATCGCCTGTAAGTCAGATTCAATCATCAAGTCGATGAGTTTCTTGATTTTACGGATATCCATGAGACAGTATTCCTAATTAAGATTTTGTAGAAGATTGTATTTTTTCAATGACATAGTCGAGCGCAGCAGCATAGCCTTTTGCACCCAGACCACAGATCACGCCGATGGCTTTATCGGACAAGTACGAATGATGTCGAAATGCCTCGCGTGCATGGACGTTTGACAAATGGACTTCAATAAAAGGAATGGCGACACCAAGCAGGGCATCGCGAACCGCAACAGAACTATGTGTCAATGCTGCCGGATTGATAATGATATATTGTACGCCGTCGAGTTGGGCTTGATGAATTCGGTCAACGATTGCGCCTTCCCAGTTGCTTTGGAAGGTATCGAGTTGTAATGTGGCCTGTTGAGCCTGAGCAGTCAGTTGCTGATTAATATCGCCAAGCGTAAGATGACCATAAACTTCTGGTTCGCGCTTTCCAAGCAAATTTAAATTCGGTCCATGAATAACCAAAATGGTCGAACTCATCCAGCATGCTCCAATTAAAAAGTATCGAGGTTTGTTTGCAAGATAGCTGCAAACTCTGCTTATTATTGCATGATTTTCTACATGACTATTTATAATTTCTTTGAATTGACGTAGAAAGCATATCCTAAACAGTGGCGCTATAATGAAAACTTTGCAGAGATTTGGCAATGTTAAAAAATTACAATTCGCAGGGTATTCAGATTGTTTTCATTGTAAACCCAATTGGCAAAAACAGTTAATATCCTTTATGTAACTGTATCTTCATGTTAAGGATCAGCTCTGCTGTTTGATCATATTTTAATCTTGCAAAAATTCATGTCTGGCCAAAACGATTAGGACATTCAATCGAGAGATCCTTGACTTGCGTGAGAGGATGACTAGCCTAACTTTGCCTTTAACCGTGCTTCCCTTAATGTCAAAATCTCATCTTGAAAAGATGGAGAAATACTTAAAAAGGCAAGATAAGACAATATGTTAATAAGCTTATTTTAATATTTTAGTCTGTGTTTTTATATGCATTTTATTACAAAATACCAGATAAAAATGAGTTACTTCAATTTAGAGATCAGTTTTATGTTCTGTTTCTAAATTTATAAAGCTGACTAAGAAACAGACATCGAATTTAAAGAGATTTATAGCGAAGGGTTTGGAAAAATTTAGATTGTCGCTATCTTGATGAAATGACGAATATGTTCATTTCAAAGCATTCTAAATCGCTAGGCACAGGCGCATCTGATATCTAGATAGTGGCAAAAACACATATCTTTGTTGGTATTTTGCACGCCACTTTCTTTGCAAAAAATCTCAGAAACAGCTTGTAGTCATGCATATGGAGCAGAGGTATGGGGCAAAAACATTAACTTCTTGAGCGAATATTTATATACTAAGGCGATCAGACTTGAGCCAGAAGTATTATGACACCTGCATGTAAACTCTTAAAAACTCAAAAAATTGAATATAGTATTCATGAATATGAACATGATGCCAATGCGAAAAGCTTTGGTTTAGAGGCTGCAGAAAAATTAGGATTACAAGTCGAAGAAGTCTTTAAAACGCTATTGGTAACGGATGAAAAACAGTATTTCGTTGCCGTGTTACCAGTCAATCATCAGCTTAATCTAAAAAAAGTAGCGGCAGCTTGTGGTTGTAAGAAACTGCAAATGGCAGATCCGAAACATGCAGAACGTTTAACCGGTTATCTGGTCGGTGGAATCAGTCCAATCGGACAAAAGAAGCGTTTAAAAACAGTCATTGATGTATCGGCAGAAAAGCTCAATAAAATATATGTGAGTGGCGGTAAAAGAGGCTTGGATATCGGACTGAAACCGGCTGATCTTGCCAAAGTGCTGAATGCACAGTTTGTCGATGTGCTGGATGTATAAGGTCAAATTCCCCTGAAGATTTATATGAATAGCGTTTGAAGTGATCTTTTTTTGGTCGGAAAAATCAGCAAATCATTTTATACCTTTGTATATTAGGTCACGAATAAGCACAGCGGAAATGTGCGCAATAAAGAATTAAAAATAATAAAAATGATTATGCGGAGCATAAAGGATGAAAGTTCAAAATAAAAAATGGCCACGATTCTGTCTGACCTTATCTGCAATGGCGATGCTGTCTGCGTTTCCGAGTGTACAGGCCGCTTCTGCGCCTTCAGCTGCACCTGCCAATTCACAGCAGGTTTTCTTTGTCGGAAACAACTGGGATGGCACAGTGACTGTGATTCGTCCATCGGGTGATTTTGGCAAAATTGGCGTCATTAACATGATTCCTGACCGTAAAGAGCGTCTCAAAGAAATTCATCTCAATCCAATCAAGCTGATTGCCTATACCTATATTCAGGCCACAGCGGGTGAAGGTAATGATCAGTTGGTCGATGATATGTACTCGACGCCAGATGGTCAGTCCATCGTGGCATCGCGTCCAAGTTTCGCCGATGTGGTCTCTATTAATATCAAAACAGGCAAGATGAACTGGCGTACACCGGTTGAAGGTTTTCGCGCCGATCACATGGCGGTTTCGCCAGATGGTCAACGCGTGGCGGTGTCAGCATCTTCAGGCAATGTGGTACATGTCCTGGATATTCACACTGGCAAAGAGTTAGGGCGTTTTGCTACGGGTGATAAACCGCATGAAAATATCTACTTCGATGATGGTAACAAGATCCTGAACTCCGCGATTGGCAATGTTGAAACGTCAATGGATGCACAGTGGCAGGATTTCACCAAAGGAAAACGCTACATTAGCATCGCGGATGCCAATACCCATCAAGTGCTGAGAAAAATTGATTTCAGACCTGCACTCGATGCATTTGGTCGCAAGGATTTATCCAATTCAGTTCGCCCAATGGTATTTAGCAAGGATGAAACGAAACTTTATGCCCAGGTTTCATTTTTTAATGGTCTGATTGAGTACGATCTGAATCAGAACAAGATTAGCCGGATCGGACAGCTCCCTGGTAGTGATAGTATCCCGAAAGACCGGACAAAATGGGTCAATGATTCGCGTCATCATGGTTTGTCAATCAGTGCTGATGGTGAAAAGCTCTGTGTTGCAGGAACCATGGATGATTATGCCACGATTGTAAATCGTAAGACGCTGACTGCGGGCAAACTGATTCCTGCCGGTAAACCCTATTGGGCAACGCGTAGTCCAGATGGTAAAAGCTGTGTGATTTCCGAAAGTGAAACCGATGTGGTGACCGTGATTGATTTTGCCACAGGGGATAAAGTGCTCAGTGTACCAGTTGGGAATCATCCACAACGTGTCCGGATCGGCTATGCACCAATAGACTGGTCAACGCCGTAGTCGAGCAACGATACAGGCGGCGTTTTGATAAGAGCTGTCTTTATTGGGTTGAGGAGATCAAGATGAAAGATAAGACCGTTCTTTTATATCTCATCATCGGATTACTCTTGTTCGGCATTTTGGTGGCTATTGCTTACCAGATACGACAAGACATCTATCGGACTGATTTTGCCAATCAAGTCCAAGCCCATCGTGATCAGGTTGCCCGACTTGAAAAATCATCCAGCTATATGTCTCTGAGTTTTAAGAGCAATAGCCAAAATACACAGGCTGAACCAAATAATGTAGCTACAAAGCAAAGCCTATTGTTAAAGCAACAACAACAGTTATATCTAGACTTTGCTCAAATCATCAGTGCTTTAGGTCAGGGGCAACAACCAGATCCTAGACAGGTCAGTTTGCTGGTTAGTCTACAGCAGACGCTGGTAGAAGCTAAACTGGTGACTCGAGACGAGGCGAAAGCACAAATTGAGTTTCTGCTGAAAGTTCTGCCAGAAATGGATCATGAATTGCATCGGGCTTTGCGAACCTTAGAACAAATCCGAAGTTGAGGAATTCAAGCCACGAATATCTTTTATTATTTTAGATGTGAAAATTGCTTTCATAAAAAAGCCCAAATGAGAATTCAGGCGTTTAGATATAAGTAGTGAAGACAGCGTACTTTTATAAACAATTCGCAGGCTTAGGTACGCCGGCCAAACGGCTTAAATGCCGCGCGACCAGACCCGTATTAAACTTTTCCTGAAGCATGGCATTGTTGATGTCAGCACTAACCGTTTTCATTAGGAATTTAATTAAGGGACGTGTGGCCGGTGAATGGCCAAACTGCTGATAGAACTGACGCACTGCTTGCAGAATTTCAAAATGCCACGGGGTTAAGTTCAGTTCCAGGTTATTGGCCAGGACTTGCGCGACTTCTTCATTCCAAATGGTGTAATCGATCAGATGACCATCTTGATCCAGTTCTAAATTCATATTTAACTCATTGATTATTTCATTGAAATACAGCGATTAAACCCGAGGCAAAGATCTGCAAAATCGGCAAAATCGAGAAGCTTGACCTGAACCGACAAAGGCTGTGTCAAAAGCTCTGCATCATTTTCCAGCATGTAAATTTGCGGCAAATTTTGTAGAAATGAATGCTCCAGCTGTAATACGGCTTCACCCATCAGTACGATCTGATCAACTGGGGTATAAATTTGAGCGAGTTGTTCCAGAGTCTGCGCCGTTGCCGCATAGTTCGATTGGATCAGATAAAGTGTGTGATTTGACATTTTATATATCCTTTATTCCTTACCAATACAGCACATGATCAAAGCCTTGAATAAACGCTGGGCTTAGCTCAATAAATTCAATCTCTTGTTCGTTCTGAGCCACAAAGGGCGAGTTCTGGTTTTTCTGTTCAATCAGAATTGGAGTGAGGTCATAAAACTCAAAACTGTCGACCATATTCGATGCCAGTTTAAAGGCATGTTGTAACTGATCAAATTGCAGTTCTGAGCGTAGAAGACTAAGGCCTGCACCTTGTAGCAGAACTTTCACTTCCGCACCAAATGTCGCCAAAACCATGGTCGCAGACAGGCTTTCATGCACTTGCAGGCTGGTCAGATTGGCTTGGGTTAATATAACAAGTACAGATTTCACACAAGATTCCTTGGAAAAGCAACACATTCTAAAAAATGGAACATCTAGAATTGAATCAGACGTTGTGAGGATTGAACAGCATCGGCAAGTTCACCTAAACCGACCAATTCAAAGGCATCCGCCAGATTATGCTGCTGAATATTGTGACGTTGAGCATTGTCCTGATCTGTAATCCCTCGCGCCAGTGCTGCACTTACACAGACCGGTAGGCGAATATTGAGTGCTTGCCAGGCATGTGTAAGATGACGTTGATCGTCGGGCACCCATTGCAGTGCATTTGCGACCGACACGCCGTCCTGATAAAAGAATACGCGGAATTCTTGGTTTTTGTTGTGTAATGCCTGCGCCAAACCAAGGGCATGCCAGGCATAAATAGAAGTTGGTGCGGAGGTAACAAGAATTAAGGTGCTCATCGAAATTCACTACAGGCTTGATCAATAGCAACAGCTTGATCTGGGCTTCATCAGAAAGTAGGTAGTATACAATGATTTTAGTGACGGGTGGATTAGGCTTTTTAGGCTCACATATTGCTTTAAGTCTGTTAGCACAAGGATTAGAGGTCATTGTGGTCGATAATTTGGCCAATGCCAACTTGCAGACGCTGGAGCGACTTGAATATATTTCCGGGATGTATGTGCCTTTTATCAAAATTGATATTCGCAATACGCCTGCATTAAACAAAGTATTTGAACAGCATTCGATTCAGGCTGTAGTACATGCTGCCAGTTTTAAGTCGCTAGAAGAATCAGTATTAAAACCCCTTGAATATTATAATGATAATGTCAGCTGTATTATGAGCTTAATGCGCGCCATGCAACGTACCGGCGTACGGCATCTGGTGCATTTATCCAGTCTGGCAGTCTATGGACAATCCGGTACGGATCTCAATGAAGATCTACCTTTTAACTATACTTATCCCAATCCCTATATTAAATCGCAACAGATGGTTGAGGAAATTATTCGGGATACTGTCAAAACAGATAACGAGTGGCGCATTGCCATCTTAAGACTATCTAATATTAGCGGCGCCTTCGAGCATGGTGTCCTAGGCGAGGCGGTGCCACCTTTACCGAAAAATATTGTGCCTTTGGCAATGCAGGTCGCTGCGCAGCAGCGCGAATATCTGGAATTACGCCGTCAGGCTTATACTGCGGATGGAACAGTAGAGCGGAGTTTTCTGCATGTGGCAGACAGTTGTGATGCGGTGATTAAATCCTTGCAGTGGCTATGGCAACAACAGGAATTAAAATGTGAAGCCTTCAATATTGCTGGAACGCTCATTTCGATACAGGATTTGTTGGATCAACTGGCAGAAGTGACCCAGTCTGTAATTAGAACAGTCGATGCCTTGCCTTATCCTCATGCAGAGCTTGACCAGCTAGGCGCGAATATTGAAAAGGCACAGCAGATTTTGCATTGGCAACCGCAACGTTCACTGAAAAAGATGCTTGAGGATGAATGGCTATTTTATCAAAATATACTGAGAGGACAGTAAATGAGATAAGTAAAAAATATTTGATAATAATTATCATTTACATATTTAATATAATCGATTACTTTTAATTAATCTAGCAAAGTATCGTGATAGATGCTTTTAAAATCAGCGATATGTAAAAAATTGAGGTTGAACATGCAAACACGTATTGAACATGACACCATGGGCGAAGTGGCCGTACCGAGTGAGGCTTTATGGGGCGCTCAGACCCAGCGTAGCTTGCAAAACTTCAAGATCGGCAATGAACGCTTGCCACGGGCAATGATTGGTGCAATGGGACTGGTAAAAAAAGCTGCAGCCTTGACCAATGCTAAACTGGATCAGATTCCTCAAGAGCTGTCGGGCTATATTGTGGATGCAGCAGATGAGGTGATTAGCGGGCAGTGGGATAGCCAGTTTCCACTGGTGGTCTGGCAAACCGGTTCAGGCACGCAAAGTAATATGAACTGTAATGAGGTGATAGCTAATATTGCCAATCAAAAATTGGGCAATCATTTAGGTGCGCAAAAACCGGTTCATCCAAATGATCATGTCAACCGTGCCCAATCGACCAATGACTCTTTCCCGACTGCGATTCATGTCGCAGCGAGTTTGCAGATTAATCAACTTCTTATTCCAGCGCTTACCCGTCTACGCGATACCTTGCATGCAAAATCTTTAGCCTTTGCCGATATTGTCAAAATTGGCCGGACGCATTTACAGGATGCGACACCTTTAACCCTAGGTCAGGAATTTAGTGGTTATGTATCCCAACTTGATCATGGCTTGATTCGCTTACAGCAAGCTTTACTGGGTTTGTATGAGTTGCCATTGGGCGGGACGGCTGTTGGTACAGGTCTAAATGCCCATCCTGATTATGCAGTTCAGGCCGCAGAGACACTGGAGAAGCTGACAGGTCTACCATTTGTCACTGCTCCGAATAAATTTGAAGCTTTGGCCGGCCGTGATGCTGCGGTATTTGCTTCAGGCGCATTAAAAACCCTTGCAGTCAGCCTAAATAAAATTGCCAACGATATTCGTTGGTTAGCCAGTGGGCCTCGTTGTGGATTTGGTGAACTGCGTATTCCTGAAAATGAGCCAGGTTCAAGCATTATGCCGGGTAAGGTCAATCCGACGCAAAGTGAAGCCATGACCATGGTGGTGGCGCAAGTGCTTGGAAATGACACCACGATTAATGTGGCAGGTGCATCGGGTAACTTTGAGCTGAATGTGTTTATGCCTGTGATTGCCTATAACTTACTGCAATCCATCCAGCTTTTGGGCGATGCCTGTAATAGTTTCAATGATCACTGCGCCGTAGGTATTGAGCCGAACCGTGACAAGATTGATCATTTCTTGCATGACTCATTAATGCTGGTCACTGCATTAAACCCGGTGATTGGTTACGAGAATGCAGCCAAGGTTGCCAAAACTGCCTATAAAGAAGCTAAAACCTTAAAGCAGGTGGCTGTTGAACTTGGTTTAGTCACGGCTGAACAGTTTGATGAGGTGGTACGTCCTGAACAGATGGTCTCACCAAATGTAAAATAAAGCGTTTAAGGCTTTTATTTTCAATCTTTCAGCCTGTTTTATCATGGAATCGTCAGCAGTGGTTTTTATCTCAGGCAGAGTTGCGTACAATAGATCTCGATGAGATTAACCACTGATGATTGTTTTATGCTTGATATTTATTTAACAGATGTTCAAAGAAAGGTGCAATTCAAGGATTATCCAGGTGAGCATCCTGTTAAATTTATTCTGAATTTTAAAAAGATTTTTCCAAGTGTCATGGAACTTCTTTTGCCGGTGCTTCCAGATGATGAAAATCTGGAAGAAATGTCTTGGGAGTCGACCAGCGGTGACTTTGAGACTTTCCAAATGTTGTTAACCGGTTGGGGCATTATTGAACTGCGTTTAAAGGCGATTAGCCAGTTTAAAGATAAAGCATTTGCGGATCGTTTGGTTAAACAAGCCCAGCAAAAGCGTAAGGACTATCAAAAGCAGCAGTCAAAACTAAGTACAGTTGAACTGGACTATCTGTTTATGCACGAAATGCATGCACTGATCGATGCAGAACTGGTTGAACTAGGTGAGAAATTCTATTTACCGACACTACGTGAGCTGTGGAAAAGTAAAGTATCAGCTCAAGTTTTGAATGCAAAATTTTAATTTAAGTTTATAGTTTTCATTGCTAAAAATTAGTCCTCCATTCTTGGGGGATTAATTTTATCTGCAGCATAAGCTTTCCTTCATGATCGGAGATGCTTGGAAATAGCCTAAGCTATATTATTAGATTCTCTTTAACAGGGATCTTCAAAAAATAAACCTTATAAAAATAATGATTCCTAGAATTTCGCCCGAGAACAGAGCAAGATAGCCCACTATTTATCCTAAAGTATTTTCATTGGGCAGTAATTTTAACCTTTGTTTAAAAAATAGGTGAAAAGAATTAGTTTTAGCTAAAAAATATATAAAAATATCAAGCAAATAGCCTGGTAATTCTGTCTATTATTTTTTAATGTATATAAGTTTTATTTTTAGATAAGCTAAAAGTTTAATTGATTAGCTATGCTTCACAAAAATAGCTAAAGGTTCCAATTTTCCCGAAGATATATCCCAGGATTTTTAAAAATGTCGAATCAGTTTTTAGATTTAATTACTAAACGCCGTACTATTTATGCCATTGGCAAGAATATTGAACAATCTCCTGAACGTTTAACTGATTTAATTCAAACTGCAATTAAACAAAGTCCATCTGCTTTTAATTCTCAGTCTTCACGCGCCGTCATTTTATTCAACACAGAACATGAAAAGTTTTGGGGCATCGTTGCAGATAAATTAAAAAGTTATGCAAAAGACGAAGCAAGTGCAGCAAAAACCACTGCTAAAATGGCCAGCTTTGCTGCTGGTGTAGGTACGGTATTATTCTTTGAAGATCAAACAGTGGTACAAGCGTTGCAGGAGCAATTCCCGTCTTATGCGGATAACTTCCCTGTCTGGGCAGAGCATTCTACTGCGATTGCGCAATTTGCCACATGGACAGCATTACATACTGAAGGCCTAGGTGCATCTTTACAGCATTATAATCCGATCGTAGATGAGCAGGTGCATGCTGAGTGGGACATTCCAGCCAACTGGAAGCTTCGCGCACAGCTGGTCTTTGGTTCAATCGAAGGCGAAACACATGCCAAAGATTATCTTGCGGACGAAGAGCGTTTTAAAATTTTCAAATAAGCCTGAAATTCATATCTGCGCTTAAACAATTTTAAGCGCAGATATTTTAACATCTCGACGAAATCCTCATCAGCATTGCTAAAATTCAGTTAAAATAGCGTGCTAATGCAAATAAATGAGTAATATCGAATGTCGAAAAACACGCAAAATCTATCACCTTTACAAGAACTGATCGCAGAGCAAAAGTTACTTTGTGAAGAAGTAGGCTCAGCTTATGTTGAAGTCACGGGTGATGATGTTGTTGCTGTGGCCGTACATACCTTAAAGCAGGATCCGATAGTTGGTATTCGTAAAAAGCCTGAGACAGCGGAAAATATCAGCTGGTATATTTATGGCGGAGAACCTTCAAGTGAAGATGCTTTTGAAACGATGACCGTACGTGAATTACAGGACATCGCACCAGAAGTATTACCATATCTTGCTCTGGAAACAGGTTTTCGTTTCATGATTGATGCCGATGATTATGAAGATGTCTGGAAAGAAGAAATCTAAATGCTAAAAAAATCATCTTTCATTTGTGCAGGATTGTTATTCTTACTGAATAGCATGGTCTTTGCAGAACCACTTTCACAAAGTGCGTATGACCAGTTTATTTCAGAACAGACTAAAATCGTCAATGAAACCAAGCACATTTTAGATGAAGATGATCCAAAGGCCGATGCCAAAACCCAACGTCAGGCTTTTTGTAATCGACTGAAAGCCTATCAGGACATTCAAAAAGTTTCTGAAGAAAATAACAGTCTGGATATGGCGCCCATGATGGCTATGGTCGCCAAAAGTTTTCTTGATCGACAGGATCAGAGCCTGAGTAAATCAGGAATGACCACCACCGTATTCTGTAAAAATAGGGATGTTGAATAGGGCGAGTGGTACTTCTTCTCATCACGCATTAATGAAAATAAAGAGAATATTATTATTTTAATCTTGGCTGGATTTTGACCAAAAAATATCATCTTAAATAAGATGCATCTATCTGTAGGGTTTTTTGTAAAGTTAAACTAAAGTATAAACATGATTGTTACTCATTATCCCGGGGATATATCCGGGAAATAAGAAAATTGATAACTATAATTTAATAATTAAACTTTAATATTTTTCTAAGCTTTGTCGAGAGATCTTTTAATACTGCATAATATTGTTGCTTGATCATGTCACACATAAGCATTATAGAAATGACTTCATAACGAATAGCGTGAATTTTGTCTTCATACATAAATGAATGGTATTCCAAGCAGGGTAGTGAAGTTATATCTTATATTTATGCTACAAAACTAATCCTGTTGTATTTATAAAATAGCCTAAGTATTTTATATATTTTAGCAGCAGATCTCGCTGTTAATTTATTACATGCTCTAAAACGAAAAAAGGAGTGTATTTACAAATTTCTGTTATACAAAATAATGGGCTAACTTTGAAAAAGTAGTGGGATGGTAATCTATTTGTTCTAGTATCATCCTTATTCTGAAATTAAAAATAAAATATGGGTGCGATTTCTCTTAATCCCAAGGCTATTTTAAAAATGTATTAGATCGTCTTTTATATTGATGGGGCATTTTTCTTTAATTCAAATTAATAATTAAGCTTTGAACACTTTTAATCTGATGATAAATTTAGCCTAAGCAAAATTGATCAACCTGCTACAAATAGCCTAAGCAAATTTTTATTTTAAAAATTTGGCAATTGATTAATTTTCAATATCAACCCACTATTAACAATTAAATCAAGAAATCACGGAATTCTCAAATGATCCTTAACTATCAATTACACCATCATGAAACTTCAACAGTATCTCCAATGATCTTTATTCATGGTTTATTTGGTAGTTTGAGTAATTTAGGAGTATTGGCTCGACATTTTTCTGAACAGAGAACCGTGATCCAAATTGATGTGCGTAATCATGGTCTTTCTGGTCATAGCTCTGATATTAACTATCAGCTCATGGCAGAAGATGTATTGGAAACTTTATCCAGTTTAAATGTTCATAAGTTTGTCGTTGTTGGACATTCTATGGGTGGGAAAATTGCTATGAAACTGGCAGATTTAGCTCGTGAACAGACTGAAAAACTCATCGTGCTTGATATTACACCGATCCAATATCATGAAAGTCATCATGCTGAAATTTTTAAAGCCTTATTTGCAGTACAGCAAGCAAATGTTGCTTCACGACTGGAAGCAGCAAAAATTATGCGTAAATATCTTCATGAAGAAATGGTGATTCAATTTTTATTAAAATCCTTTAATAAAGGGCAGTGGCTGTTTAATGTTCAGGCTTTATTTGATCATTATCCAGATATTATGGCTTGGGAAAAGGTCGAAAAAATTAATCGGCCAGCCTTATTTCTGCGTGGTGGTGATTCTTTTTATATCTCAAAACCAGAACATTTTGCAGCAATTAATGAACAGTTTTCTCAGGCAAAAATTGAAGTTATTGAAAATACCGGTCATTGGCTACATGGTGAAAAACCAGATGAAGTCATTAAATACATGCAAGCATTCCTTAATTAAGTAATATTTACGGATGTAATGTATGTACCTGTAATTGACCTTCATGGATCAGTTGATGTGCCATCTCAGCAGTTTTCTTTAAACCGGGCATACGATATTCAGTATGTCCGAAATCTTTAATGGATTTCCAGCGGCCGCCCCAGGTCAAACCTACCGATTCAGCGACCTGACCATATAACTCATAACCGCGCATGGCCCAGGGATCACGTTCTGTAATGACTACTTTGCCATGCCGTTTAAAGGCAATATCTGCAGCCAATCCAAATTGATGATAACTCTGAAAGCCTTTGGCCTTGGTAATATTACTATCGGCTGCCAACGAATTTTGCCGTTCCGGACTCCGATAGCCTTCAAGTAAAACCAGCTCATAATCATGCTGTTCTTTCATGATTTTAAATACCATCAGTAAACGTTGCTTAAATCGTGGATTCATCTTATGCCATTTACGGTCTGCTGTACTGATATCTGAATGCGTAGGCATTGCTGGTCTATGAATATCTTCAAGATTTGAATTAAAGCTTTGTGCTGAAATAGCCGGATGATCTGGAAAATGCTCTTGTTGAAGGGCTTCTATAATGAGGTGGTCAGCAACTTCAGGCGGAGCCGTCAACATTTGCCCATCCAAAAGAGCATAAATTTGTGGATCAACTTTCCTTAAATATTCAGATTCAAATTTTCTGGCAGTTAAGGGCTGGGTAAAAGCGAGTAGCAAAATACTGCCAAATAATATTAATCCGGTAATCAAAATCCACCACTGCTGCACATACCAATGAGAATGCAGATGTTCAGGCGAGGCCGCCCGATAAAATTTACGTGAAAAATGTATTGCTTGAGTCAATTGCTGTTTACTTTGCGGAATGAATCTGAGAAAAACAGCCTGTATCCTTCGTCTAAATTCATAGGACAGCAGGGCGAACATTACCAAACTCATTAGGGTGAAGCTACTCAATATGATAAAAATCATAAGTGAAATACTTGATCTAGTTCAGATTCCAACCCAGTCTTTTCTTAAGCGATATAAATTGTACAACGGCGCAATTCTTTGCAAAGATTGCATTCAATTTTTCTGAAGTAAATACTTTTAAGTTTTTATTTTTATGAGCTTTCATGGTATTGATCTGAAAAATTTAATTAGGGTAAATGAATCGTAATATAAGCTTGCTCAGCAGGAGCGCTAATCAGATTCTGATATTGAGCAAAAATAGTTGTTTGTTCTGTCGATAAAACATATTTAAAAGCGACAAAGCTGAATACTGCAAATAAAAACAGGAAAATTAGAATCCAGAAAAATGGTAATTCTCGATGAATTATATGTCTGATTTGATCGGGAAGCGCGGAAAAAGGAGAAAAGGTCGTTTTCTTGACTTTGAGATAATCAATCTGATCTCCGACTCGAGCCACCAAACTATTCAAATGTTCAATCGATTCAATCCGGTATTTTCCCTGAAAGCCTAATAATAGACAGTAATGATAAACCTCTAATACTGCCAGTCGATCCTTGTCTTTATGACGGATGTTTTCCAGATATTCAAAGAACTGATAGCCAGCCAGTTGTGAACCAAACAGACTTAATTGCAACGGGCTCAACATCCAGGAATTCTGCAAATCAAAAAAGCGCTCATCCTGTTGTGTGACAATCGTTTCGTCCAGTAAAGCACAATAGGCATATTTGGCATCTTGAATATCTTCAGCTAAAAATTGTACCTTACGTGCCTGGCTTTCAAATTGGCTGAGCATTTGCAAAACTTTCTCACGGAATAATTCTATATCAGCAGGTATGTATTTATTTTTTATAAGAAAAATGATATAAAAACCATCATGCAATAAATCTAGCAAACTTGCCCCGTATGAGATATTGGTTTCGATAGATTGTCTTGCTATATCGCCGATTCCGTTCTGATCCTCTTCAAACAGTGAAGAAGGATTATTTGTGATTGTATTCATTTGAATATTCATCCATTCATAACCGCAATGAGTTCAATCGCAATATCCTGAAACCCATTCGGGATATAAACACAAATTGCTTCTGAATCCAGCATACGCTGATACAGTTCATTATTTGGTTCGATCTCAAAATAATGAACACCGGATCGCACCGGAATTGCCGTAGGAACCTGCATAAGATGCTGCACTGGCACAGCAGGCAAAGCTGCAATTACACGTTGTTCAACATCGATGGTACTGCCGACCTTGAAACGGACCGGAACATGCGCAATCAGATTATGCGCTGGCATTACTCTACTCGATACAGCCAGATATAACCTGGTATTTCGGCTGATTTTGTCTGTTTCCAGACTCCCAATCCAATAGGATGGACGTGTTTCTTTTAAACTGATACTGATATAGCGATTCGAGATAATCGTATCGAGTAAATCTCTGAGAATAATATCCAGCTGATTAAAGCTGTCGTAAAGTTGATGGTGTTGATACTGTGGCAGTTGATCAATCTCATAAGCAGTCGAGAAGGTGAGTAAAGATCCAGTAAGTCGTAGCAGTTCCGCATATAGTCGCTCCGGATGAATTTGCGGATACTGCAAAATATGGTTCAAGCTTGCATGGGCTGTATTTAAGGCATTTACCAGCCAGAAAGAGACAATATCTCCCGAGCGAAATTCAATCAATTTCTGTTCATTTTCACGGTTATTGGATTGAATCGTCTTAATTTTGGCTCGAATGATATTTAAGCTTCGCTTTAAATTGTCTAGCAGATACTCACATGCCTGGATATGTAGAATGGGAGGAATAAACTTATGATTGAGAATAAAATTTCCTGAACTTTGTCTCTTGATTTGAGCAACCGGGATATATAAATAGCCATCCAGATGCTGTTGAGGTATTTGTCCGAGTTCAAATAGCTTAAATTCAGCACGACGGCGTAACAGGGTGATTTCTGCAGTCGTTGCATCGGTAAATAAGTCGTGGGTTGAAATTAACTGCGAGTGATAGCGGCCAGCCTGAGTACTTTCGGCATGACTTACATTTTGTTTATTCGGTTGTAGCATCGGTAAAGCCAAATAAACCTGCATCTCTCCATGCAGGTTTAAAGCATCCAGTTGCACGGGTTCCGGTAATAAATCCTGTGCTGGTGCCTGATAAATTTCACCATCCTGCCAAATCATTTCAATTTTACTTAATGCCAGTATGTGCATATTGAACTGTGCTTCATCAAATTGGATGGACTGAATTCCATGAGCAAAAGGAAATGTCGCACGAATCATATGACTCAAACGTTGCTCATGATAAGCATCTTGTAATTGAAAATGTTGCGGTCTTAAAAATAGACCTTCGCCCCAAAGTACTTTTTCTGCTCTGAACATTTTAATATTTACCATTCATTCTTTGATTCATTATTGGTATGTACACCCAGTAATTCATGGACATGCTCTACAGGATTCTCATTTTTGATGACTTGAGCCAGCCATTCATGTAAGGGCAGCTGACTCCATTTAATTGTTTTTTGTAGCATATAGCTCACTGGGCTATGTGGTTCATTGATCTGAAAATACTGAGCAATCTCTTGTAATAACTGCATTGCCTGTTGACGATTGGCCAAATGGTTTTGGGCGTGGGGCTGAAATTTTTGCAGATTTGAATTTACATGTGAGATATTCATCACAACTGCTTCCGAAGTATGAGGTTGTGGTGAGTTCACCTGATCTAATATTATTTCGGAAGGTTGCGCAAATGTTTCGATTTTATAGATTCGCTTGATACTGGTGAATATTGCTTCGAGCTGAGAGTCTGTGGCTGCAAAACTTGGTGCATCCAGACCCAACAGTTGATCCAAAGTGGTTTTAAGTTTCTGCCACTCTGTCTGAATCTCCAAAAGATATTGATTATTTCGGCTCAGTATAGATTTGTCAGTATTTAGCAATAGTTGCTCAAAATATTCCAAGTCCTGAACAGGATCATTTTCAGAAGAATAATCCTGTTGTTTTAGTTGCATATTGCGCTGATGTAAAAGTGCTTCATATGTACTTAAACTATAAAAAGGTGCGGAGCTGACCAAAGGAATCTGTTTCATTAGTATGGGGAATTGTTCAATCAAACCTTGCAACAAACCTAAACGCTGATCAAAATTATCCTCTTCAATAACAGGATGACCTTCAAAACCATATAGATGACTCCATGCCTGAATGAGCCAAGTATATAATCGAATATCCTTGGTTTTTTCGCACAATAATTCAATTATTTTGTCATTCACAAATTGCCAATCCGCTTGTTTGGGTTCAGCGATCCAGTCACCTTGATCCAATAGGGGATCATCCCAAGTTTTGGCTTTTTTAATCGCATGAAAATCATTTGAAAATGAACAATCCACACCACATGGCTGTTCAATGGAAATTCCTTGCAATAAATATTCAAATTTCAGTGTCATTTCTATACCCATTCTTATATTTATTTGTTTTTATTATTTATTTAATCCGATTATGCAACATCAGCTTTATTGCTTTTAGAACGAGATTTTTTAACTGTTTTAATTTTTGGATCTACACTGTAAAGGATTTCATCTTGCTGGACATCAATATGAATTAATTTAGGCAGCTTTTCTTCACTCATGGCCATGAGTATTTCTGTAGCCAAAGCAGGCAATATGGAAGCATTTAAAATATGATCAATATTACGTGCACCGCTATCAACTTCAGTACAGCGGCTGAGTAGTAGTTCAAGCACGTCTTCATTATAAGTAACTTGCATGGCATATTGCTGCTGGATGCGTTGGATAATCTTTGCCAGTTTATGCTGAATAATCCGGATTAACAGTTCATCGTGCAAAGGATAATAAGGCACGATCTGCATACGTCCTAGAAAGGCCGGTTTAAATTGCTGATATAAGCTTGGTTTTAATTGATCTATCAAAGTATTGGCATCCGGCCAGTTTTCCCTAGGTTGATTTAAACAAGCCTGCATCATGGCACTGGAACCCACATTCGACGTCAGCAGAATCGTAGTGTTTTTAAAATCGATTAGTCGGCCTTCGCCATCTTCCAGCATTCCTTTGTCAAAGACCTGATAAAATAACTCCTGCACATCAGTATGCGCTTTTTCGATT
>SMFC01000004.1_pt1 | contig 40587 bp, 45 predicted proteins | sample 2456331 | NCBI WGS metagenome assembly SMFC01 (sample SAMN10132608, study PRJNA489261) | soil metagenome | isolation source: day120 control-loamy sand soil ammended | place: USA
CTGCTGTTATGCCTGCTGTTATGCCATTGGCCTGCTGTATGCCATGCTGGCCTCGTTTGACAGCATGGGGGGCGCTGGGTTGGCTGGAAGGGATGGTACCCCAACGAAATTCTACAACAATTTCAAGCCGCTATAAATCCACTACTTAGAACGCACTCTAATGAATGCGCTCCGGGTACTAGACTCAAGCTCCTGGACTCAAGCTCCTGGGCTTACTCCGCTTCAGGGTCTGCAATCATTGCTGCAATGTTGGTGCTCAGGTCTACTGACGCTGCACTTAATGCCGCTACATCCTGTACTAAGTCTGCGGTAATTCCACTAGATAACTTAGTAGCAATACGGCTAATCTCTACTAACTGCTTACGCACGGCACCTACTGCTGCTTGATCTACTTCTAACATACTCATTGCTCCTGCCCGAAGGCGTTACATAATCGGATAGCTGTCTGCAATTCCTGCACAGCCTCTGCTAAGTCTTTGTTTGTAACGATATGCACAGCAGGCTCATAGCACTCCTGCCGCTGCATCAGAACTTTACTTGCGCACCCCTGTAGAATTAAGGGTACGAGCAATACTAATAGGAACCTTCGCATCTGCCCACTCCGGCACTTCTTGAATAGCCTTAGATAGCTCTGAGCGCCCCTTAGAGGCGTTTTGGTAAGCTAGCAATACGTTTGCCCTAGTCCTACCCAACTCGACCTCTAGAGCCTGCACAGAGGCTTGTAGCTGCACAGCTGCTTCAGCATTCTTCTTACTGCTACCCCATAGCTCCCAGTTCAGGACTAGGGATAAGCCTAAGGCAGCAATTACTCCGATAAGAACTTTAAGCACAACTGCTCCTCCTTGGCTCGACGGTTCTCTAAGCTTCTGATAGGCACTAGGTTAACCGTAGCACGATAACCCTTAGCAACCCCCTTAGATGTTACCCAAGGCGCTGTAATCGCGTTACAGGCCTGTTTAAAGGCACCTGCTTGAACCAGAGGGCGCATAGGGCTAACTGTATAACCACGCATGCCTACGTGATAACTAACGCTAGTCATAGCAGCCAGTACCGAGTCCGGTGTATCAACGGGGGCAGTCTTAAGAACGTGGTCGAGGTGTTTCTGAGCATCCGCTAGGAACAGCTCTGTGCACTCTTTCTCGGTGAAGTTCTGTTTACCTTTAACGAATACAGTACTACCGATACAAACAGTAGCAACTCCGCCAATATCATTATAGACATGACGTATCTCTCCTTCTACAGGGTACAGGAAGGTCATGGCGCTAAGTAAAGCGCCAGTAGCCCCTGCTGCAACCCAGCGCTTAGCGCTTGCAAGCATCTGAACCTCCTCTACGCCAATGCCGCAGAGCGTCACGAGCTTTAGGAATGATAACTGCAATCTGGATAATCAGATACAGCAAAGTTAACCATAGGATTACTGTGTTAATGGGAATACCCGCGATACTGCCAGCAAGCACAGACACAGGTAGTACCTGCTGAATTGATTGCTGACTCACCTCCTGCTTTAATGGATTCATATTATCTCCGTCTACGTTCTAAATAATGATGCCGCTTAGAACGCCTCGGGAGGCCACTAGCTGCATTGCTCTGGAAGTCCTGCCTACCCATAGGGTTCTGGATGAACTCGTTAGCAGCAGCCTTACTGCGCTGCTCAGAGGCTGTCTCCTCATCCTGTAGCAGGAATGTCCCTAAGTGCTCCACTAAACCAGCTAGGGAGTCAATACGGTCATCCTTGGATAAGCAACCTCGGTCTGTTGTAATGTCTTGCATCTGCATAAAGCAGCTTCTAACTGCACGACTATGCAACGGGTACTGCTGAATACTCTGCCAATCCGTCTGAATAGTATTAAGGTGCATCACTAAGCGGTGTCTCTGCATAACAGGACGTAATGCTTCGATGATACGGACTTCTTTCTGTTTGGTGCTGTACTTCTCAATCAGAGCACAGCCCTGTACACGGGGCTTACCGTCTACAATAGAGTTGAAGTAGTTCTGAATAACGTACAGTACAGTACCGTGACCCATGTTCTTTTCTACTAATAGCGTAGTGGCCTTGTACTCGTGCACTAGGTCTACCAGCTTAGCTAGGTTATCTTCGCTTACACCGCCCTGTAAGCCCCCTACAGCCGTACAATGCAAGTACGGAGGTACTACCCCACCAATGGCATACGCAAGCTCGTCACCGCCCGTTCCAGCAGGGTCTAAGAACATCGTGATATTCTGTATATCTGCGAATGTGCTGCTCTGTGCTGCGGTGTAGAAGAAGTCCGGTGATTGGATAGGGAAGCCTTCTGGTACAAGTATCTTAAGACTCGGACTAGGACTCCACTCAACCTGCTCAGGAGCACGTGTACTGCTGCAATCAAGGAACACTAAGTCCCGTAGACGCAACTGCTGACGCATAGCATCACTGAGGTTGGTGTTAAGCATGAACTGTAACTCAAAGGTTTCAGGCCCTTGGTCTAGTTCTTTAGCTTGTAATTCACGTTCGGGCATACGGTCAGGGTCAGTAGGCCAACCACGCTTACCACTTAGGCCACCACCTGTTAAACAGCGACTACCAAGAATCTGCATGCGCTCTACGATACTAGGAGCTAGTAAATCACCGTACTTAAGAGTATCCTCGTCCTGTGGGAAGCGCCCCGGCCATATACGCACACGGAAGCCCCGTAAAGGGAGGGTGTTGTAGATACTGTCCTTAGTCTGTGGGGTACCTAGATACAGCACCTGTCCAGAACTGTCAGCAACGATGGAGGTGAATTCCTTAGTAAGGTTCAATAGAATCTCACGTTGTGCTGCTGTAAGTGAGTTACGGTTAGTCTCTACGTCATCCGCTACCAGTAAGTCGGCACGGAAGCCCTGCAAGCTGCTTGTAATACCCATACAGGTACAGCTAGCAGACTTGTTAATACCCTTGAGACTCCAATGCACGTCAAAGCTACCTACGGCAGCCCTGTCTCCTGCTGTACGGTCTGGACGCAGATAGTCTAGCATATCCCAGCGGGTAATCAACCCGTAGATAAGCTGGGCATTCTCGTTAGCCTTAGCGGTACTAGCTGAAATTAGTAGTACACGCATCTGTGGATTCTTTACAATACGATACACAGCATAGATACAGGCGATGGTGCTCTTAGCTTCACCTCGCTGAGCCTGCACCATGCTGTTACCTAGCTCCTCCATGAACTCGGCGATGTCCTGCTGCATCCATGTAGTACTAAAGCCCAGAACTTCCATAGCGTCCTCTAGAAACGGGCTGAAAGTCTCGTAGGCATCTCGTACTATAATGGCCTTACGTAGCCTCTGTTCAACAGTAAGCATAGTTACTCCTTAATGTGTGCGGTAAAGTTCTTCTACAGCACAGGAGTCCTCCTTAGCCAGTCGTTCTGCTAGGTTGGTACGCTGTACTTGCTGTTTGCCTAGGAGCATGTCCTTGAGGGCATCTAGGTCTGCCTTATCAGTTGGGTCTGCTGTAATGTTGTTGTCCTTGAGGAACTTAGCGATAGCCGCTTTATCAGAGCTTGGAACTGGGATAGCCTCTGAACGGTACATCTCAAGCTCCTCAAGCATAATATTAGTAAGAAGCTCGTGCAACTTACCTAGTTTGGATTGAGGTGCTGCCATTAGAACTCCTGCGTAGCGTTAATTATTGTAGGGAAGTCGAGCACTATATCAAAAGGCCGAAGCTCATGTCGATTCAGCTCTTGCAACTCATCTGGCATTAGGATAGTACGATACACTGTACGAGACTCGTAGATGCATCGGATGCACAAGCCGTGCACATATACATCAATAAAGGACTCCTCATCTGAGTCGAGTACAGGTTCCACGTCGAACTCAATTACGAATTCCCCTGTTACCCGGTGCCATACCAAATCAGTGATAACTGAGTCTCTGGTATCCAGCGCCTGCCCTAGTGGTTCGATTCGACTTGTGGGTAGGGTGCTGGTATAACCAGTCCACCCCTCAGTAGTGTCAGGGGCTAGCCATTTGCGGACGTAAGTCTTAATACCTAGTCCAGCAGGTTGATTAAACGTACCGACACTGCACTCCCACTGCAAACGGTTAGATACGGTAAAGTACACCTTATCAAGCCCTAGGTACGGGCCATCATCCAGTACGTATTCAATACCAAACCGATCTCTTTGTATACGGCAGAGCAACCTACCTGTAGAATCAATATAACTCAGAATTATATCGCTGACACTTGAAGCAGACGGACGCTTATCGTCTAAGGTGAGCCGTGGCGTCCGTGTACCCTCGGGGAGCTTCTGCACAATGAACTTAGCGTCTAGCGTACTGTACCATCTAAAGAAGGTTACACCCTGCTCCACCCACACTACATGCAGGTCTGCGTTCATATTAAATGCAATCGAAACGTCTGTAATTAGGTTGTACGGGGCAGCCAGTAGTGCATCCTTCAACCTCGACGTAGGTGCCTCAATCCACACGACTCCATCCCTGAGATATGTGCCCCACACTTGATAGCTAGCGCCTGCGCTTGTATCACCGTAGAACCTAGGCCCGTCTTCAAAGTCTACTGTGCGGTATGTAGGCCGTACCCCAGCCCCAGTGTAACGGGCTGGGACGGGGTATAAACTTAATCTATTACCCTCAAACATCACGACGTCCCCAGCTGTAACCCACCGTTAGTAGGAGGGAGTTCGTGTCGTTCTTTTTAATGGAAGGCTGGATCAACATCTGCCAAGCTCCCAACCCACGCTTCCAGCCCATCCATGATATACCTTCCGTAGAGTTGCCGTTTTGTAATCCTATACTGAACGTGAATCTATGCTGCCTTGAATTAGGGATGTACGGGTGTGGGCCTGGTTGCCTTTGCGAGGTAGTCAGGCTTAGAAACGGCCCCCCTCCTGGGTGCGTAGTTGCGGTTATAGGCGCTAGTTCAGTGGCAACAGTCATTCTACATTCTGCGCTTGAGTTAGCTCCCGGATACGCTCTACTTACATACCAGTCTGGGGCACTGCCAGGATACAGACGTACACACCATGGCCTGATAGTTACAGTAGTAGGTACAGGGCCATCTAAAGTAGCTAAATCAAACTGATATACAATGTCCTCCGGTGGCCAGTACACGTAGATCGTATAGTACACTGTAAGGTACTCATCCTCTAATTTAGTTATCGTTGTTGGACTACCCTCAGAGTCCACTACTAACGCTCTGCAAGCTAGAACTCCTGCCTCGGTTAGCATCCCGACTTCAGAAATATTCCCAGTGCCCTCCCCAGGTTTTAATGTGACACGTACTGTCTTTTCAGTGCGCCCTAGAGTCATATCTATATTGTTGGAGTACACAACCGCTAACTCGGTAGAGGTGGCTAGGGGGGATTCCAGTGCCACATCGTTAGGAACTACTGGCCTATTACCTGTACCTACAACTAACTTATTGAGGAGATTTATGGCTTCCTGGTTACTATTAGCATTCCCCGTACTAGTCCCACCAAACCACTCTAAACCTCCATCCAGGATCATATTCTTAGAGGGTTCTGAGGCATCCCCGATATCGCCATCCAAGGGGCTTGTATGCAGGTGGAATCGGAACTCCCCCGCTAAACCAAACTTACCTGCGTTAAAGATCATCGTAGCTCTACCTCCGGCTCTAGGGCTAGAACTTCAAAGTGGAAGTTCTCAGCATAATAATTAAATGTGGTACTCAGGTGCACTGAGTTGAATAATGGGGTAGGTGCAACTCCTATGGTTGGATACTGCTCGTACCGTACAATACCCCTAAGCTCGGCACTTGGGGTTAAAGCATCCACTGAGATTGGCATGGGAGGCATCCATAGATGCACGTTTACATCCCGTAATTCAATTACAGGCATAGTAGCATGCGCTGACGTTGCCAGCACGTACTCCGGCAAGATACGCCCAGTGGCATTTAAAGGTTCTGCGCCAATACCCATCTTGAAGTAATTAGGGTATAGTGTACTTGTTAGGGTAACTCTACGGTATACTTCCGAAGTTAGCAGTTTTGTGTACACTGAACGGCAGACGGTAGTTGAGCTGTCCAATCCCTCAATGAAGCTTAGTACTAACTCATCTACCAACCCTTTGGGAGGACGGCCCTTAGAGGGCTTTTCCTCCCGGGACTGAACCACAGGTATGTAGCATGTTTTACAATCAGTCATAAGAACCCTCCAAAGCCTCTACAAGCGCCCTAGTTCCGGGGATTGCCCCAAGGATACTCATAGCACTACCTGCCTTCAAAACACCTGCTGCTGCACTGCTTGGGTCGCCTGTAGCCATATCCCCGATAGCAGAGTACACATTCCCCGGCATACTGTATACACCTAACGAAGCAACTCCTCGGGTGCTATAGTTTCCAGACACTACGGAAGTAATATCTCCTAAGTACCCAGCCATAGGTGCGTACTTGAAAGCACTGATTAACAGCTCCTGCAAGTCTTCATCGTTATCTAAATCCAGTACGTTACCCTTACGGGCTTCTTGGATATAGGAGGCCATTGCTGTGAACGGTAAGCTGTAAGCTAGGACTGCTGCAACACCTAGAGCACCTTCATTATGGTAAGTCCCGCGGAGTACACGGTTATGTGACATAGCAACATAAGAAGTAAACTGCCCTAAGATTTGACCAGTTGCAGAACGTGCATATCCAGAACCCCAACCTGTACGCATGTGCAGTAAAGCACTATCTTGCATACGGGCCATTACCTGCATATATTCCTGTAATTCAGCGTGTGTAAGTCCTTCGAGTCCTGCCCCTTTTAGAGCATCACCTTTAGTAATACTTACACGTTGAACGGCTTCTAACAGCTCATCAGAAGCACCGTTGAGCTTAGCATCCTTTAATGCTCTGGCATCCCCCATGCCTGCCTTCCACAAGTCGTGCATATTAAGGTTGGTTAGCATACGAGCTTGCATACCGTGCACCCAGCGCATACCATTCAAGGTGCTACTGAACTCACGGGCTGAGCTTGTATATTTCTGGAATGGAGTCATTTCACCCATCTGTATTTCTAACTGACGGGTAAACGGCTGCATCCGTACATCATTCTGGAACGACATACCTGTGACGAATTCGAACTCGTCATGTAACTTACTGGAATTACCTACCGCAGCTAATAGTCCCTTTATACCGGGGAAGTTCTTAACCATGTACTTAAGACTGTTGTACCCACCCTTACGAGAAAGGATAAGGCCGGTCTCACCAACTTGCCACAGTCCAGAGCCTGAAAGTAACGTAGCTGCTGCCAAGTCCTTTAAGGAACTAAACATTGGGTGCAGCCTGTCTGAGTCTGGTTTGATTCCAGTGAAGTCTGCCATTAAGGAGTTCAACTGGTTTGTCATGATGTCAGCTTGCTGCTTAGGGATGCCGTGACTATCAATCATGGTGCGGTAGTGGCTAACAAAGGTAGTAACACCGTGAACACCACCGCCAATCCCAACAGAAGCTAAGGCACTACGGCCTGCCATGCTGCTCTGGTAAGCTTCAAGATTACCGCTGAGGTTTGTATCAACTAAATCCAGTAGGCTAGTCTCAGTGCCGTCTGGTAGGGTTAGCTTGTAAGTCATATCCATAGGGATACGGGCTTTAGCAAAGGTGGTTGTCCCAGCCTCCTCTACCTGTTGCAGTAAGCGTCTACGCACAGATTCGATAATAACCTCATCTGTACCGCCAGCTTTTAATAGCTCAATGATATTCTCAGATTCAACCTTACCAAGCTGCCCCATGTAGTCACTTCGAGCACCTGTACTGTACTCAGCGGCACGGTCGTACACAGCCTTAGCAATAGCGTTAGCTTCAATCAGTGGCATGTCAGGCTGGGCTTGCTGAATAGCTCGGGAAATCAATCCCGTAGCAGTACCCTTACCGTGTACGTCATCCAAGCCTTTCATAGCTGGATACGTCCACTTACGATGCCAATAACCCGCTGAACTCAATTCATTCTCGAAGCCGTTAAGACCCTGTAACTTAGCACGCTCAGCTGATTTAGCATACTGCTTTTCAATGTTATGCACTAGGCTTAGAATGTCATCGGATACGCCAGCCATGCTAGATTCAATCTGAGCATCTGTAAAACCCTTCTGCTTAAGCATATCACGCTGTGCCATAACCTCAGTCATCTCACGTTCAATCAGAAGCTTACGCTCAAGATATTCTGTACTGTAACCAAACATGCTGCGCTTCCACGACATGCCTAAAGACTTCAATGTGTAATCTGAAATAGCAGTCTCGTACTCAAGACGTTCGGTATTAGCTAAGTTCTGGTTAACTCGTAACTGTGCTGCTGCTGTCCGGCGGCCTGGGTACCGACTTAACGGGTCGTCAATAACATGGGATAGGAAGTTACGCAGAGCCTCGCGACCAGCAGTAAGCTTCTCGTACTCAGATAAGAACTCACGCACGTTACGGCTAACAGCCTTTAAAGCTCTGACTGGTGCATTGAAGATTGTGTTAGGAGTTTCTGCTACCAGCGCATCAACCTCAGAGCCACGAGTCCGGACGTCAGGTGCAGTGGATGCAGGGGCTGCATTGCTGGCAGCCTGTGTATCTGCTAGGGGAGCCTCTGCTGTCGTTTGTACCGTAGGGGTACTTGTAATCTCGTCAGCCTGTTGAGCCATCTTAAAGTTACCAACCTCATCAGAGGCTCGTAAGATAGCACCTAGGTCATCTCCAGTAGTCCCAAGGATAGCGTTCAGTGTAGCTGAACTTTCTGGGCTAATGTCTAGGCCTTGCTTAAGGTTGTCAATTACGTTGTTGATATATTCTGGAACACTTAAACCGTCAGCAACCGCCTGCTGCTCCAGCTCTGCAAGCCTAGCCTTGACGGACTTATTAATAGCTGTCTCGGTTGTAGCTGCTGTTAGAACTTCGCGAATAGTAGTTGCTAGGTTAGTCTCTGTAAGGTCTTGTACACGACGTTTAAGGCCAGCCTTGCTAAGCCCTTGCATACCAGCTTCAAGACGCTTTAATGGCGCTACAAGAGCTGCTGCCGTGTCCTGTACAGCGGCACGGGTCTTACGGATAAGCTCAGGCATACTCCATGAGCTTGGAGCGTCTGCCGTCTTAGCAGCAGAAGCTTCTCGCAGAGGTGCAGTCTCAGCAGTCTTAGAAGCTTCTGCTGCCTCATCAGCCTGCTTAGGCGGTACAATCTCTACACGGCCTGTTGGTGCAACCTTTACATAACCTAGAGCCTCGTCAATCCTACGGGTAGGCATAGTGTAACCGCCGATAGCCGTACCAAGGCCTACTGATAGGATATAGTCAGTTAGTGTAACCTCAGTCCCAGCAGCCTCATGTATCGACAAGGCTCCTAAAGAAGCTGCCCCTTGAGCTGTCCCATGCGTAAACTGTCCTACACGCCTAGAGGCATTTATAGAGGCTCCGGCTGCTTTAGCAAACCGAGCTACAGCTACAGCTCCCCCACCGTAACCCCCAGTGACAGCAGCTGCACCGAGCATTAGAGCATTCTCAATGGGGTCAAGTGCATGTACTAGGAAGGACTTAACACCTGCATTCTGTAAGCGGTAATTTACCTCATCAGCCGTAGCTGCATCTCGGGCAATTTGTTGAACATGCTCCATGCTACGAGCTTTGTGGATGTTCTTAAGTACATTATCTGTACCTGTGATATTATAGTCGTTAAGTATTTGAGTTACTTCATCAGCACTTAAACGGAAATTAGGGTCGTCGTCTTCAGTACGTTCAAACCAGTTGAACCCTGCACGGACGACATGCGCTGTACCTGTTAAACTAGCGGCATCAATCCACTCGTCAACGGTACTCTGTTCATGCACACCTACCTGCTTGGTGAGCTGTGCTTCTTGTTGGGATTCAAACGCTGTCGTAACCTGCTCTGTCCCAGTCGTATCAACGAAAGGAACAGGCTCGGGGATAACGGCAGAGTCCAGAGCAGCCCTGAACTCAGGAGCACTCTGGAGCATACGCAACTGCTTCTTAGGGAGTTGCAAACCTTGTGGAAGCAATTGCTCAGCCATTCTTTAATCCTCAAATATAGGTTGTACTGCGTTCAGGAACTTATCTACACGTTTAGGAGTTTGGGCATACCAAGGCCAGTTACGACTTCGGGTTTTTAAACCTTCAAAGTCCTTAGCGTCTGCTAGTTGCTTTAAGGTAGCCTTGAACTCACGAGTACCCTCTGGCCCTAATTGGAACACCATCTCTGCAATAGCAAGCTGTGTATCAGGGTCTGTGATACCGTAACCTCTGGCAATGCGTGCACCTTCTGTAATAGCAAAGTCACTGTCACTTGCAAAGAGGTCGGAAATACCAGTAGTAGACATAGCACCGTCTTTAGTGGTACTGCTATAAACACTCTGCATATCAGGACGAACCTTGTGCCCAATGCCTATAGTTGTGTTGCCTTTAGTATCCTTGTACTGCCGCTCACGCACTCCTTCGGACTTAATAAGCTCCTTACGCCACTCTAAGACCTTCTCAGCAGGCAGACCTTGCACGTTCAAGCCGTTAATGTTAAGGTTTAAATCTCTCCCAGCAGTTGCATCGTGCGCCCTGTAAATCATACCAAGCTGGGAGTCTGCAACCAATTGCTCAAGATTACCTCGTTCTTTCATAATGCGGTCTTGAACATTCTTAGGGTTGACAGGCTTCCCTTGGATGACGTTGGCAGGATTGCTGGTGTCAATGAACACTGGTATAACGTCACCATTAGGCGGTGTACTAAATTCTACCGAGTGACCTTTAGGTACATTCAACTCCTTCATTAAGGCACGCTGTACGGCCTCTGGTGAGGCGTTAAGGCGGTTGCCATCTGGTAGAGTGTTCATTGTATCTAGGAACTTAACCTTACCATTAGGTTGACGTGGTAGGACTAATGCGCGGTTGTAGTCAAAGCCCATAGGCACATCAACTGTAATCATCACGGTACGGTCTGCGGCACGGGCTAAAGCCATAGCGTGAATTGACTCATCAGGTAGGCCGTTAGCAAGGCCGGGATTCTCAATAAAGATGTATTGAGTTTCCTCTAACGTAGCGTCAAGAATCTGCTGATACGCCTTACTGCCTTTAGGTACTTCCTGCGTACCCAAGCCTGTCATGCTCTTGAAGGTACGCCACATGGAATTACTTACATCGCTTTCCAGCGTAGCCTCGGTATTTGCAAGGATACGCTGCTCGTTCTTAGTAGACTGCACACGGTCTTTAACCTTCATAGCAAAGCCAGTGTCAATACGAGCCTTAGCGTCTGCAATCAATGCAGGTAGCGGTCGGCCAGTCCTATCCATCATAGCAGCCGTGAGTACACCTCGGTTATCCTCAGATAGTCCGTTGTCAATTAGGGCTAAGATAGCAGTACCAGAACCTTCACTAGCGTGAGCACGGTACATATTCACAAAGGTGTTCATCATGTCTTGGTCATACTGCGAACCTGTACCATCTGAACTGCCTAAGATGTTGCCAATACTACGGTCTAAGTCTTTAACTAACTCTGGTTGGATATAACCATGAGCAATGTTAGCAGGCATTACAGCCGAAACAAACTGTACTGGGGATTCTGGAAACTGCCCCTTAGTGAACGTATAGGCGGCATTACCTGACTCTGTAGCGTTAAACATATTCTGGTTTAACAGAGCTGGACTACCTTGCATATACAAGGAGGCCATAGCTAAGTTCTTATCAGGAGTACCTGTAGACCCGTTAGGAATCATAAGCGCAGCTAAGCCCTTATTATCTAGTACTCGACGCGCCTCTGGACTCATAGCATGGATTTCATCTGGTGTGAATACCTTACCAGACTTGTGCTGTGAACGCGCTGCTGCAATCTCTGTAGCAGTTAAGGTGTTGACTTCTGTTAGGCGCTTATCATAAGCTGCGCGCTGAGCGTTGGCAATCTCATAACGAACTTCAACAGGCCAAGTGCCGGTGATGCCTGTACCACTCTCCCCACCTTCAAACAGTGCATCTGCTTCTTCAATCATACCATCACGGTACATTGTCTGCATAAGCTTCTGTAGCATTGGGTTAGACTGTTCAGCAGGCAGGTCTGTATGCAGTCTTTGCATTACACCAGCAAGCTCCTGTAGAGCTGGCATTGTATCACCACCCTTCAAAGCTTGAACACCTGCCAATGACGTAGTAGCCATAGCAGTCATCATCTTATAGTTTTCTTCGTTTAGGTACTTTTGGTACTCATTACTATGAGTAGCCATTAGACTACCCTCAGCCTTCATAGTGCTATCTAAAGCTTGCTTACGCATTTGGCGACTTAGGCCAGAGCCTGTGGATTCCCACAACGCTTTAGTATGCTCTTGAAGGTATGCCTGAAACTGCTCAGGTGGAATCTTACGCCCATCTTTGGAGATAAACTTTTGAGCTGTAGTTTGCATCTCAGCCTGCCGCAGTTGGAAGTCCATATCCTGAAAGCCACCACGAATGAACGGCTTTAAGAAGATATTACCCTCTACGCTTTCCATACTCTCACCAAGCTGGCGAGCACGGGCTGCTTCTGCATATGTACGTTCGGTCTGGTCAACCCAAGCTTGCTTACTGATACTCTCAGCAAAGCCTAATAACCCGCCTACAACATCAGGCCCCCACTTGGTAGTGTCTGCTTGACGTGCACGCTGTTGGCCTATCTGTGAGGTGGCTGTCGGGCCGCCCATGTTACCTTGTGCAATTCCACCTGTCTGGACTTGGCGTAACTCAGGATTGATACTGTCAGGCATGGTTACTCCTTAAGGTTTAGTTGCACCGATGTTAAAGTATTGACCTGCATAAGCAGAGCCTGCGGACATAGCGCCCGACATTAAAGCATTGCCTAGCATCTTACCAGAGCTAGGTGTACTTTGCATATGCAACTCTCCTCGTCTAGCAGCAGAGTAGGTGTTATTGATTTGCATGTTCAGGTCGTACATATTCCACTCAAGCTTGTTCATCTGCTCAAAGCGAGCGGACGAGTAATCTGCTTGGATAGTTTGAAGTACAGCCTGTACAGCATTACCTTTGATACCAGCAGCCGCCGCAGCAGCTTGTACGCTGCCACCTTGGTCATAAGCACTGCGCTGCACCACCTCTAGGTTCTTAGTGGTCTGCTGCTTAGCAGCGGCCTTCTGAACACCTATACTGAGTGCAGTCTGCTCAGCAGCTATGAAGTTAGCCCTGTTAGTTTCTGCGTTAAGCTTATTCTGTTTCTGTATTTGTTTCTTTTGTTGACTCTGCTGATTCATACTACCTACAGCAGAGACAGCAAACATGGCTACTAACGGCCATACCATAAGTTATCCTCCTGTGGGTGCACGGGCATACCGCATACGCGGCCTGTAACCGTACTCAATGCCAATGAAGCGCATATCATATACATCAGCAGTGCGGAACGTAAAGTGCGTACTGCGCATATCTGTGCGGACTGGGAACTGCATTACACCGTCACGGGAACGCAGGTAGATATCTCGGAAGTTAGAAGTTTGAATTGCTGGAACAATACCCGCTTGGTTAATATCCCGAGCGGCATCATAGACCTCTAACTGTACTGTACCTGTATCGGCACAACGAGCTAGGATTCTATGCAACTGCGGACGGTCATCTGCCGACTTATTACGGCCAACCTTAACCATTGGAGTAGTAGGTTGTACAGCTGAAATATAGCGCCAGCCAAACAGTACCTTAATGCAGTTTACGAACTCTGTAGTATACGCAATGTACACACCAGCTGCACCACCCCATTCAAAGTCCATGTAGTCGTAATCACGCCACTGCTCCTCAAAGGTCACGGGGTCTCTGTAGAGGGCTAGAAACACACCGTTAGTCATCTCTTGGAAACTACTAACAGGAGGCCTTAACCACTCATCTGAGTATAGACATTCTTTAGGCTCATCTAAGTGCAGCTGATTCTTAAAGTCAATCTTACCTGTAAAGCTATCACTCCACTTAACTAAGCGGTACTGATCTTCAACTCGGAGCAGTGCATAAAGCACTTCATTATGCAGTTGAGCTTGTACAATCGTCACAGGTCGTGTGTCGGCTAAGTACCGCCATGTATGCCAGGACTGTTGCACAACCTCACCTAAATGCTGTACTGTGCTAAGCATCTTGAGACTACAGTCACCACCTACTGCAATTGCATACTTACCTGTCTGGCCTGCTGTAAGTGCAAACAAGTTATCTTCAATATAGGTTGGTAGGTGCAGTGTCGTATCGTGCTGCGTATAAACACCGTCACGGAACTGCCCACCTGAAATCTCCCATATGGAACAATAACCCGGTGCCGTTGGTGAGGCTATCAATAAGCCCCTGCCAGTATGTACAGGCTTGATATGGGGTAGCATTGGGAGCATTCCACTAGGTGCAAGTGAAATCGTCTTAGAGGTCACTACAGACCGTCCTGTGATGGTACTTTGCTGTGTTGCCGAGAACAAGATTAAGTCCCCATCTAACGGCACAGCGTATCGGTACTGCACACCAGTGGTAGTTGTACCTTGAGCATCAATGCTATCAGTATCAGCTAACGTAACCACAGAGGCTCGGAACCACTGCCCAACCTCGTTAGTAGCTGACATGCTTACGCTGTCACCACTTAAGAGAATGAGTCGGCCTTGGAACGAGCCTATACCTGTGATAGCCTTATCTGCAAAGCTTGGGTTGGGGTTATTATCTACATCCCCAGCCATTCGCCCTTTCTGCTGAATGGTGTCTAAATACCACTGACTGCCGTCGTGGTACAACTTAATCGGCATGTTGTTAAATGTAATATCTTCCCCGTAAGCAACAGTCTCATTCCACTGTTGGGTACTCGCAGACCAACTCCAATAGGCACTGGATAACTTAGTACCTGTACGGATAATCATACCATCTGCCGTATCTGGCAACTTGGCGGCTAGCTCAATAGTGTCACGCACGTTGGCGCTGTTCGATACTCGCAGATACGTGCTACTTGTATCCGTCACTACGATAATATCATGGTCAGTACTCTGGACATGCACGTTAGCGCCTTCACGAGTCCACGTAATGCCGTTAGCAGTGCCAATGGTAGCGTGAGCATTAGCAAGCGTTGTAAGCTGTGTAGCAATGTTCTCAGGCTGCGCTAGAATAGCGCCCGTTTCTGGTGTAGTGAAGTCCACTGTAGTGCGTACACCGTCAATGATTAAGCCTACGTTGAAGCGCATCTGGAATGCACCAGCTATGGATACAAAATAACCGTTCCGTTTAGTGTCTAATCCTGCACTAGGCTTTAGCACCGTATTGGCAATCTTCACCCTGTTAAGAATATACAACTCATCAGAGTGCACAACATAATCTAAATCTTGAGGGCCACCCCCTTGCAGGTATGGCACGGGGCCGAGTGTAAAATCAATCGTACCCTTAGCAATGTCGTAAATCTGCAAGAGTCCGTAAGAACCCGGCTCAATAAGCAACAGATACTCACGTTCCTTTACGGTAATATGCTGCATGTACGGCATTGTGCTAAAGTGCATATCTTTTAGGTGTGTAAACCCACCCCGTCTACGGATGCCCGATACTGCGTCAGGCAGCATGTTCAGCATCTCTGTGACTTGGTTAGGGTGTCTATCCTGCTCTAATTGCTGAGACTCCCCGCCAATCAGAGGTGGGTAGGACTCCTTAACATAATATGCCATATTACTGCCTCAATGCGCTTAAGTACTTCTGATAGTGCTGACGGTCTCTAGTGCTGTACTTACGGGTACGAGTATGCTGTGCAGACAAGGCTTGGAAGTAAGCTGCTGCTTGCATCTGTAAACCCTGAGAAGTCTGGTCGCTACCAAAGTCAGCCATGTACACGGTATAAGCTGCTGCATAAACTGCTGCACGCTTAGCTGTGATGGGTAGGGCTGCAAAGGGCATATCTACCACTAAGTCAACAGTAACTGCTGCATTAGGGGCTGTACCGTCCTTACGGGCAATGTAAGAGCCGTTCCAGATAAAGTTATCATCTACTGGATAGCACGCTAAAGTCTCACTAGGTACTGCTACTTGACCAATTGCATCAGGTTGCAGAACTCTACGGCTGTAAGTATTAAACCACCAGCCTTGAATTAAAAGAGAGCTAACCTGCTCTGCGATTGCAGGTTTGATTAACTCGACTGTAGGGTACATAACATCTTCGGAATCTACTGGATACTCACCAATGAACCGAAGGACTGTGTTAATTGCTTCTAAATAGGTCATCGTGTTTCTCCTTTAGTAAATGCTTAACAGGGCTTGAGATTTGTGCATTGTTAAGAGGCCTCCAAGGTAGTCTGCGAAGCATTTACTAAAGGAGGCGGTTTCCCGCCTCACGTTGTTACGCTGTAATTGTTACTGCTACGTTGGCTACAGCATCTGGACGACGTTGGCCAATGTTGTAGGACTGGAAGGTATCCAAGACATGCGAGAACGCACGCTTATCTTCCCAGTACTCAGCAGTCAGGGTGTGCACCTGCGCAGCTACCAGTGCCAACGAAGGGATGAACATAGTCATCTTACGCTTAGCTTGGTCAGCAGTCAGGTTAAAGTCTGTGCCCAATGGGTGGTCAGTAACAGCGGCACTTGCGAAACGTGCAGAAGTCATAATCTTCACACCGTTAACGTAACCGATACGAGCACGGGAGAAGCTGTTGCCACCACCGTTACTATCGTACTCAACGCTCATCAGCTTATCGTGCTCTAAGAGCAGGCTGAAGATTTGAGGAGTTACGATAGTAATACCCTCTGAGTACAGCTGGTCGCCCAAGTCGCGGGTTTCTAAGTCCTCACAACCTTTACGGTGCGAACGGACTAACTCGTTAGCTAATGCCTTACGGCCAGCTTCGGTAGCGGTAGTACCTGTAACGCTGTGCAAGATACCATCGTGGAATGCGTCACCTAAGTGGGCAGGCTTAACGAAATCAGATGACTTCTGCAACTGGGTGATAGCAGCGTTATCAAACATCTTAGCCAGTGCAATACCATCTTCACGGCCAGCCTCACGGCGCATATCTAAGCTGGAAGTCCACTCATCGAACTTATCAAACTCGTGGCGGGTGTACAGTACAGTATCAACCACGAAGTTGATTTTATCGTTACGAATTGGGGTCACGCCCAGCGCTTCGCCAGCCTTACGGCCTTGTACGGTCGCTGAACCAACGCGGTCGATACGAGTAGTGTTGCTACCTCGCAAGTTACGCATGTTGGTTAAGTTCTTCAACTTCGAAGTAGCCTCGAAGGAAGCATCAACGAAGCCTAAGTGCTCCTCGATGTGAATATCAATGTCTGAAGCTGCACCGCCCCACTGTGGACGAGTAAAATCTGTAAATGGCATAGGTATATCCTTTTAATTAAGAAAGAGAAGCAGCGTAGCGAGCACGTAGTGCATCGTAGGCTTGCGGGGTTAAACTCGGGTTCTGGATAGCTGCAATGTACTGCTCACGGGTCATAGGCGCTTGTGCAGCTGCTGACGCTGTGACAAGTGTATTGTGCTTGTACTGGCCGCCAGACTTACTTGCGGTTTGCTGAATGATACGAGCGGCATGCTGCATATAGCGCATATCTCCGCTGTCAAGCATGTCAGCAACCATAGCTCGTGTTTCGGCATCTGCAACCTTATTGAATACGGCTGCACTCTGTTCTAGCTGCTCCTTACCGCCTTCTACCGTTGAGTAGAAAGTGTTCTGCATCTTTTCAGCTACAGTATCGGCATAGCCCATTAGGAACTCTGCAACTTCCAGAACTTCATCAGCAGCATCGGCACCTAGCTTTTCAACTAAGTAAGGCTTATCAATGCGAGTAGTGTCCTCGTGCTCATAAGCGGCACCGAATGCACGGGCAATATCAATATCTTTTACTAAGTTCTGCAAGGTTCGTGCAGCAATACGAGAAGCTGGGTCGTCTAATAGTTCCTTACCAATCATATCGGTAATGTTAGTTGGGGTTGCTTCCGGTTCTGCCGCAGGCTCTGGTTCAGGTTGTGCAGCAGGGGCTGGCTGTGGTTCGGGTTCTGGCTGTACTACTGGCTCACGTTGAGTCATTAGGGACTGCTGAGACTCAGGGGAAGCCTGTGGTTGCACCGCTGTGCTGACCGACTGATCTGTGTCTGTAGTATTATCGTTATCCATTACATCTCCGCCTGTTCAAGCATACCCTCTTGGGCAATTCGTGTACCTTCCTGCTCCGCTTCCATCATAGCCTGCTGTTGCTCCTGTTCGGCTTGCAACTGCTCAGGTGATTTCTCAAGTGAAGCTGAATCTACACTGTTATTCTGTAAAATCAACTCAATAATCTTATCACCGTCATACAGGCTGCTCATTTGTGTTAAGCCAATGGCTACACTGATTTCCTGTACAGCTCGTAATAAGTTCTGAGTTTCAGCATTCTGAGTAAGTGCCTTAAGCCCTGTCATAATAACAGGTCGGTACTCGCCTTGAATTAAACTGTTAATAGCCTCGGCACTGGCACTGCCCATAGCGACTTCAAACATCGTCAAGTATGCTAGCGGAGCTTGCAGGTTCTCGGCTAAGACTGAATAGTTACCTCCGAATAAACTCTCTGCTTCATTTGCAATCTCACGAACTTCCTCGGCTGTGACCCGCTCAGCTTGGCGCTGCATACCGTTGTACATGAATGCACGGGATAGACGCTGGAATACTTCTTGAAGACTTGCTGCGATAGCCTGCATCTTCTGGAAGTCACCTGCATCGTAGGCTGTTACGCCATTGGCAGTCATCGTAACAAACTGGCCTGTACTGGCTTCCTGCAACTGATCTGTATCACCGCCGGAGCCTGGGTCTACTAGGTTTAGTAGCCGCATACTCTCAAGTTCATATAAACCCAACTGCTCACTCAGTAAAGACTGCTTAGCGAAGTCTCCAGCGTACTCCTCTACATAACTACGACCATAATGCTCTCCAATCTGGACGTTCCAAGCAAGTAGCACAAACGGACATAAATGCACAGGGTATGATGATATTACACCTACAGGAACATTCTCCAATGTGCTGCTGGTGTATACTGTTGGAATATCAAGCAGCCAGTCCCACACAATCTCCGTATAAAGGTTTAGGATAGTATCACCCTTGGCACCTGCATTCTGAGACTTATAGGCCTGCTGCCAGTCGTGCGGTACGTCTTGCAGTTCTACAACTTGCTTGAGGATTACTTCCACAGGCTTTGCATAGGCGTCACGCTTAACGACATAGCTGTGCATATTCCAGCACAAGAACTCCTGTCGGTCAGGGTCACGATACAGTAGGGCATTACCTGTAACCAGCAGTAGCTTAATAGCTTGGTACAGCTTGCTAAGACTTGCATTCTTAAAGAGCTGGTCTGTAGCTTTACGTTCCAAGGCACTAGCGCCACGTCTTACATCCTCGAGACTTACACCGGCACTCTTAGCTAGTTCCGTCAATTCGTTGTTAATGTCAATCTTAAAACTTGGTCGGCCTGTAGGGAACAGAGTCCCTGCAAGCTTACTGGTTAAGTTATTGACTAGGAGTGCACCAGCAGACTGATAGTCATAGTGCAGTTGCTGTGTGCCGTTCTTAGCCTCGTTTGGGTCTACCATAATGGAAGGTACAGTCCACAGTGCATGCTCCTTAGCCTTGTTGACTACAGTGCTACTGTAATACTTATTGAACTTACCTTCTGCGGTCAGGCCTGAACTCATATCCTTAAGCCTAGGGAATCGCTTAGTGAGCTGCCCTGTTTCTTACGTTTTAGCATGCGGTCTGCCGCACCTCCGGCACCTGCTCCAATGTTGACCTCAGCAACTTCGCGGTTCCTCAAATCAGCAGCGGCATCCCGTTGGGCTTGCAAGGAAGCTTCCTCAGCTCGGCGGCGCTCTGCTTCCTGTGCAGCGAACTCCGACTTCATGTCATCACCACCACCACCTAGTAGAGCGCTGCCAATCTGGCCACCTATAGTGCTTTTAAAAACTTTTTTAACAAACTTTTTTACTTTCTTGCCGATAACCCACCCCCTCAACCGTAAGGCTGAATGTTAAAACCACGTCCTAATACGCTATCTCGTGAGTAGCGGTATCGTAACTCATAGACCCCATTGCCTTTCCGATGCGTATAAGCAATTGGGAGTGCACCTGCTTCGGACTTCAACTGACGTAGCACATGCTGCATCCAGTTCAAGTTCCTATAATCTGGTAGGCAGTAGTTCCACTGAATAGACCGGCAATAACCAACATGCATATCGTATTCAGTAGTGACCACTGCGCAAGCTACAATCTGCCCATGACTTCGTAGAACGTACTGCACAGAGCCATCTTCAAGGCTCCCTAGTACACCGTTCACGAATACCTCTTGGGGTTGCAGACGGTACTCCTCAATCTCTACCCACGCGGCCTCAGCCATCCGTAGTGTAGGAAGTGGTAGTTCGTCTGTAATCGGTTCAATGCAGAATGTAATCATTATTTTGTAACCTGTATTGTGTCCATGTAACCACGCTCAAGGTTCTTGACTTCCGCTAGGACTCTCTGTTGACCTGCTCGATACATAATCGTAGCAAGGTTGTCTGAGGGCAGCGTAGCCTGTGGGATAAACTTCGCATTCAACCATGCCACCTGTTCAGGTGAGAAGTAGATGTTCGGTTTGATTAGGTCTGGTTTCTGTGCCATTTAGCCTAACTCTCCATATTAGTGTAGCTCTAAAGGAACCCTCCCTTAGAGACTACTCTTGGTTACTTTATGTACAGTATTATTACTATAATTACTAGGATATTCTAATCTCATAACTTGAATTCCTGTCGTCATCCTTGCTATGATCTTATCATATCAGTGTAGCTCTAAAGAGATTTAAGAGAATCCAAACTCAGAATCTAAGAAATCTCTTACGTTATAATTCCCTTTACTTGGTGCTGTTGCTATGTCAATTCCGTTAGTATCACAGAACTCTTGCAAGGCATCATGATTCTCAAATAACTCTACAAAGGATTCTCTAATGGAGGTATTCAAGAAGTCCACATTGCAAGGGTGTACAGCAAAGCTATCATGCACTCCAATGATTTCTAATCCTGCGGATTGAAACCTATCCGCTGTAAGATACCATAGACTAGCATCGAGATGGTGCACAAAATCAGGAACAATACTGTTACGCATACGGTAAGAGTCAACACTACGGAGCTTCTCCTTCAAGGTGATTACCGTTGCATTACAACTGCGGATGAATACCCGCTTAAGAACTACCTGCTTGATACTCCGTACTACTGGAAACCCTACCGCTGACTTCCATGATAAGCTCTCGGCACTAGCTATTGTACGCATCCACTGCATAAAGGCTGCTGCCTTCGGTACAGCTACTGCTACAGCCTCCAGGAGCTTCTTAGCGGCATAGTATATCCAAGGTGCTGGTACAGGCTCACCATCGGCTGTAATGCCCTCCTTGTCTATCCAGTCCTCGATGTAGTTAGCTGCACCTAGCATGGTGATGCCATAGGTATAGCACATCACAGGGTGCTTAGCTACATTCCGTGGAATAGGATTTAATTTCCAGAACTGTACAGCCTCTGCTGAGTCGGGGTCATTATCAAGCTCTAGATTATCCAAGAATACCTGTGCTACGAACTTATAAATATCAGACTTAGTTTCCTGCCCGTTATCTATGCAGTTAGTAAGAGCCGCCCCAACCTCATCACGCATTAGAGCACTTAGTAGTTGTAACCCTGAGCATGTAGCATCCATACCGATAGCAATACCTGTTTCGTAAGATTCAGGGTTGCCGCTCTGTAAGGCCGCCTGTAGCTCCAGGACAGCCGCTACTGCTTGCACTGGGGCTTCGTCATTGTCTCGGAATAAGTCGCTGTCATACGGCTTAGCAACGCCTTCTAGCAGTATATTCAGGTTATCCTCCGTCCACTTAGCCCTTGAAGCCATGCGAACTTTATCATATCCGAAGCAGTTAGCTATGTGCACCTTGAGCCAGAACAACCCGCGCTTACCAAGAGCACGCTTGTTGTGGAAACGTAGTACAGCCTTAACTCTATCAGAGCCTTGAGGTTGCACTCTACCACGGTAGTACATGCGACCACGGCTATCACAGAACACTGGATGCCATCTAGCCTGCCCCACGTCCTCTGAGTTACGTAGCATAAAGTACATCTCACGAATATCTGCTAACCAGTCATTCCGTGCTGTGTACCAATCCTGTGCTCGGCGCTTCCATGCTTGGTGCTGTCTATCCGCCAGTTCCTTAGCTGCACCCTCTAGTTGCTGCCAACCATCTTCAAGAGGATACTCTGGCTTCTCAGGCACTTCGGTGCTAGGCATACCAAGTACACCCCTACCGTTCTCAAATATGTCTACAACCGCTGCTCGGCTTGCTGCGTGTACTTCTAACGGGATGCTCTGTATATAATTCAGGACTCCCAGTACCCGCTGACCTTGCAACTCAGTGTTGACATGTTGGAACTCGTGTGGTAACAAATCTCCACGTCTTATCAGGGGATGCCATGTACTTGTTAAATAGCCGCCAGTGCAGGCATCTACCCAAGGCTCAGGAGGCAGTAGCATTGTGTCCGAGAACTTAGCTGCTGCAAACTCTGGTACACGCCATACTTCGTCCTGGAGGACAGGTGACAGCTCATAATAGTGCATACCACGCTTGGTGTTCTCTGTACTGCGCTCTATGTACCCATTGACAATGATAGGCTCTAGCAAGAGCTTACCAATACCAACGTACTCAGCCGTGCTCAGGTTAGGAGTCTGGCCTAGTATGTTTCGAGCGGCATTCACCGTAGTGCGTTCAATATAAGAAGTGCTCTTTGTGTAAGCCTTCTCAATCTTATACTGTACTTGCTGCATGTAAGCTGGGTGCACCTTAACAGCCTGTAGCACCAATGCCTCAGAGTGCACACGATGCCCTAAGTTCTTACACAAGGTTTGCAGTGAGGCGTGGGATGCAATACGTACAAGTACGTTAAACACTTCCTGCAATGCCATTACAGCTAAGGACTCCGCAGGGACTTGCCTCAACCAACCCCTATAAGCCCCTCCAACACCTCTGGTTCGAGTGTTCTGCTCAGCTTCATACAAAGGTACTAAGTCGTTGTAAAGTTGTGCTATGAGCCTAGGAGCGGCCCCTGTTGCAGAGCCTGCTGATACACTCATCTTGTTAGCTTGTTCAACGTACTGTTGTAGTCCATCAATTTCGTACTTACGTTCACGCTCAATCTGAGCTTGTATCAACTCGGCTGTATTCAATTACATAAGTTCCCGAAAACCTTGGAAGTCCTCAATCAGGGAATCCTGAATGTCAGATAGTTCCTGTAGTGAAATAAACCTATCTCGGGCTAAGTTCAAGAAACCATAAGCTTCCATGAACTGCCCTGTAGCGCATAGCTCGTAGGCCGTGCGTTCAACTGCTGCTGCGTTTGATTCATTACGGTGCGAGGGCATCTGGATACTCCTGTTCAATTAGAATGTCTAAGCAGTGCTTGGCTTTTACTAGGTCATCTTTACCGTTCTTATCACGGTGACGCAGTAGGTACTTCAGCACCGTATGCTCTACCGGATTTAAATCCAACGCTTTGCTGATTTGGAAAGGTTGGTAGCCGTCTGGTTTACTGCTGTAATGACTTCCACCTTCTTGAGTATCGAAGGCACTCTTAACAGGTGCAGTAGTGGGCGGTTGTACGGTTGGAGCAGTCCCAATGCGAGGCTTAAACTTCCGTACAAAGTCCCCTGAGAAGATATCTTGTGCGTCTGCGTCGTAAGGCTGCCACAGCATGTAAATGCCATCAGATTCAAACTTAGCATACAGGGAGTAATCGCCTACTGCAACTAGCTGCGGTACAATAAAGCCCTTATGCGTCAGGGTGCCAATGGACGAATTTCCTAGTGTGTCACGATTATCCCTACTACGAGTGCCTTGTATTCGCAAAGTGGTCATTATGCATCTCCAAATAAGCGGCCAACCCAACGGCCTTCTAAGTTCAATACCATAGGGATAAGCTGTGGTAAGCCTTCAATAACTGCACTACAACCTATGATAGGCTTGTTGCGAGTATGCTTACCGTAAGCAAATGCTAAGCTATCCTTGTCAATCAAGCATCCGCTACGCATAGCCCAGTACAGGCGCTCAGAGCTTGCTGCGTACTGCACATCGTACTTGCCATGCTCATGCCCAGTGCATAACGAAGTGCCAGTGTGCGCTGCATCAAGCAGTGGGTCACCAGACGATTGGTGCTTAAAGGTTACAGGGCCTTTTGGTGTATTTATACGCCATGCATAGCGCCAGCTCCAACCCTCACCACCACCGTTAGGGAACAGCATCTCACGGTAGGTACGAATCATCTGAACTGGAATGCCGTGTGCCTTAGCTCGGCGGTAGATTAGGCTACCGTGGTTACTGTGACACTCAAGCATATGCGGGAACAGCTTAGCCAAGTCCTGCGTGAACTTACGCGCCTTATCGAACTCAGCTCCGGCACTATCTAGGTTCGGGTCTGACTCATGGAAGCTCAAAGCATGACCGTCTTGTAAGTCCCCTAGGTTAACAATTAGGTCTGGGTCTAGGTATTCCTTAACCGCAGCTAAGAACTCCAACGTATCAGGATGCTCATAAGGTGCATGAATATCGGGGATAACCATGATACGGTGCGCAACTTCGGGGATACTCAGCGTAGAGCCAATATCATCCTCGGGCTGTGGATGCACTAATTGCAAGGTATCTTTAATACTACGGTCTACAGCAGCTTTACTGCGCTCTGAATAAATCAACCGCCAGTACCGCACATTCTGACGGGTTACATCTGTCTGCAAGCGCTCTGTGTAAGCTGCTGCCGCTTCGGAGTTGCACTTGAACTTATTTAGAATACTTAGGTGCTGCTCTTTACTCAAACGTCTAATAAGACGGCTCATACCCAGCTCTCCTTGACTTCAACCAACAGGTCTTGCATAGCGCCCTCGAAGTCCTGACGCAGTGCCAGTAAGCATCCACGGATACCGGCACTACCTCCCACTGCATAGCCTGATACAAGCTCACCTAGAGCTGCAATGAGCACCATTGCAATACTCATTACGAACAGCAGGCCAATCACTGGGTACATGCTAAGCATACGAACAGCCTTAGCCTTACGCTTAAGTTCCATTAGCGCTAATTTAGCTTTTACTTTAATCATCGTCCAATACCTTTAGCTTTAAGTTGTGCTCTGCGAAGTGCAGCAGCCTTATTACGTTTAACGCGTTGTGCCTCGGCATTCTCCGCAGCCGACTTATGCGTTGGGTACACATAATCTTTAAGCGGAGTCTCGTAGTATTCAATAAGCCTCTTAAGGAATGCTAGGATAGACTCAGACTGCATAGACTTAGCACCCCATCGCCCAGCGGCATTAGCCACTTTGCCTTCTGCCCCATTACACGACCGGTGCAGCACGCCTCGGATACGACCTGTCTCATGGCAGTGGTCTAAGGCAAAGTCTGTCTTATGACCTTCTGTTAGCGACATGCTGATAGGCTCCATGCATAGTGGGCATAGTCCGTTCTGCTCTTTAAGGAGCTTCATTGTATAAGGCCGCATCTGACTACGGCTTAACTTAGTCCCCAGTTTCATCTGTACTCCCTGCAATTGCAATGTGATACGCATGCAACTGCTTTAACCAAGTGCGCAAGGATGCATCCAAGTCCAGCTCCATCAAGTAGGTATACGCACAATCCTCTTGGAATCTACGCATCCACAGAAGCTGAGCTTCACACAGTGGGTCTTGACCGTTACGGGCATAAGCCCATAGTACCTTATTGGCTGCCTCGTTCTCGCACTCAACACCGCTAAGGAAGTCCATAGCGCCCACTTGCCCACAGAGTCTACCGTCTAGTCTATCTAAGCCTCGGATATTGTCAGCGGTATCTCCCATAAGCATTTGCAACCAGAAGTATTTAGTACCATGCCCAATAGGGTAGGTCTTATCTGCATTGCGAATATAACCAAAGCGGTTAGGTATTGTACTAGCTGCACCTAAACTGATCTCCCAGTACGGGTATGGGGTCATTCGTAAATCCTTGTCATCGGATACGACTAGACCTTTATCTCCTAGAACATAACTATCCATTGTACAAGCATCGTCTGCTTCCCAGTACCGATTCAAACATACAAACCACTCAGCAGGCAAGCCCATGTCAACGGCAGCAGGAGACCCTAGAAGCTCGCGTAGCGGCTCTAGCAATGCAGGCTTAGCCTTACCTGCCCTGTTGCCTTGATATGGCTTAAACGCCTGCACAAGCCCCCTACCGCCCTTGAAACCACCAGAGGCTGTAAGGTGCGCTCTAACATCTGTACTATTGGTTAGGAATTGATACTCCAAAACCTCAGTACAGAACCGCCTTAGCGCAGTTGGTAATGTCTTAGCAGAACTGCAAGCCCTGTATGCAGCACCATCTGCATCCAGAATGAGCACTCTAGGAATCTCTACAGTGCTCTTAGGCAGCAAAGCTGAGTCAAAGCCCAGCCTTGCTAATACATCCTGCTGCATTATGCCGTAGGTACAGTTGGGATACTTGGGATGCTAGGCACATCAGGTACCGCCACCGCAGGAATAACTGGAACATCAGCCGCAGGAGCTACCCAAGGTGCTTCGTCCGTTGAAGCAGTTGCAGGTGCAGCAGGCACGCTTAGGCTGCCAGTAAGCATCTGCTCCAATGGTGAACCTGGATAGTCTACCGCTGCAATCATTGTATCCTGCAACCAGTTCTTGGACTTGCCATCATCGGTCTTACCGTCAATGAATAGCGCATCCCAAGTCTCCTGAGTCGGCATGTCCCAAAAGAACACACGCAAGTCCTCGTCCTTGAGCGCTGGCACTGCGTAAGGCTGGGCAGACATAGGGTCAATAGCTGGGTTGATATCATTAGTATCAATCGCATTGTATTCCTTGGTTGCATCAGCCTTGCGCTTGTTCTTGAGTACGCCAATCAAGAATGGCTCGCCCAGGAACAGTGCAACGTGCGTCTTGGTGGTGTCATGCTTCCAGTTGAACTTATTGTAAATCTTCTTAAGCCCAGCCTTCTCATGGTTACTGATAGTAATATCTGAGGTACGGATGAAAACTGCATCAGGACTTACAGAGCGTGCACCTGTAGCTTCGTCCGTAATGAATGGGTAGACAGCGAAGCCTAGTCGAACTACTGCACGAGGTGGCTTGTTCTTATCATGGAAGTTCACCTGGGTGCCATATTCAACGTACTCAGCAAATCGTGCTAGGTACTTACCTGCATCAAGCAGGACTCGTTCCCCACCGCCTGTACTTGTTTCTGTAATATCAACCGTTGCAACTTCTGCTGCTTGTGCCGCTAGAGCTAATACCGCCTGTAATGCTGTCTGAGTCATATCTTAAGCCTCTGTAGTGTTAAGAAGTTTCTGCAAGTTGTTAAGCACAGCTTGCGCTTCCTTGTTATCGGATTGCAGTGCATCAATACGCTTCTGCGCATCGTTCTGCACGTTCGTGTTATCCTGCACCTTGTCGTTGTTTGACTTGATATAGTCTTGCAACTGCTGCTCAACTTTCAGGAAGTTCTTTAGGATTTTATTTAGCATTGGTTGTACTCCGGTAAGGTTTTAAGTGCATGCTCATCTTGCATGCTGTAGCCCCAAACGCATTCGGCTGGGAATGGAACATGGCCTAACGCAGTGCCTAAGACTGCGTCCATATACTTAGGTGTACCCTCCATAAGAAGTTTAACGGTTGCAGCTACCTCAGCGGCTACTGCTAGGTGGCAGTCTAGGTACAGAGCATCATGCACACAGTTAATGATAACTACCTTGCCATCATAGAAGTTCTTGGATAGCAGCCAGTCCAGAACTCGACCTGCTGCAACTGCCATTACTAAGAAAGCTTCGCCTTGGCACCAGTAGTTAGCCATTTGGGTTGGGCGGTACTGCATGCTTTCCCTGCGCACTGACGCATCCCATTGCATGTACTGTCGGAAGCTGTATCGTGATGACGAGGGTGCAGCATAATACCCTCTGCGGTACAACAACCAGCGGCCATCCGGCGCTTGCTCACGATGCAATCCTGAATCTTCATTACCCGTGCGCTCCACTGCTTCGCGGATAACATCGCGGAATGCAACGCTATCTGGAAACAGAGCAGATTCCGCTGTAATGAATGCTTGAGCATCTTCAACAGTCGAACCCGTTGCATATGCAATACCTCTTGCTGTAGCCCCGTACTGGAATGCGAAGGCCTTTGGTTTAATGTTAGTCCGCATAACGCTATAAGCTGCATGCTGTGGATGTTCGCGGTTCTTGCACTTCTCTAGGACGCTTTCATACGGCTCTTTTAATACACCTGCTAATCGTAAGCAGTGCATATCAGTACCGTTCTGCATGTGGTTTAGCAGTGCATGGTCGCCGGACATAGCAGCAAGCATTACTACTTCTACCGCTGAGTAGTCAGATTGCAGGATTACACCTTGAGTTCCAAAGCGTGACGTAAACGCCTGCTTCACTTTACTCTTGGCTTCACCGTCGTCGTCCTCATCAGCCCGTGGAAGCTGCTGCATATTAGGCTTACTACTACTCAGGCGCTGTGTTACCGTGGCACAAGTATTTAACTGGTGGTGCACGATACCATCAGGCTGTACAAACTGTAGCATACCGCTCTGGGACTTCATAGTACCATCGGCATTAAGTTTCTGCGTCAGGTAGAAAGAACCTAAGTCCTTCTCCACTTCGTGAATCTTATTTAACGTAGCAGCAGACGGCCAACCATGCACGGCTAGTACCTCAAGCACTTCTGCCGATGTACTGTACACAGGAGTCCCGCAGCGTTGCGTTTGAGCACCCTTCCAGTCCTTATCGAACTTGTCTATAAGAACCTCTGGCAAGCCTTGCAGGTCGATTAGCGGCTGGAACGTGTACAGCTTCTCATACCACTTCAACTTAGGCTCTAAGGTATCCTCGCGGAACACCTTGGGCATACCCTTGTTCTTACCAGAGGCAAAGGTGATGCACCCACGAGGGATGCCTTCTTCGATAGGATGCAGACTGCCATCAGGTAGCTTGTAGAAGTCAGCCTTCTCAAACTTAGGTGGGTCGTACTCTCCTAGCTCACGGTAAGGACGGGCACCGCCAAACAGCAGGGCAGATACATCATGCCGTGAACTCCATGAGAACTCTATGTGCTCTGGCAAGTCGGCTGGTAGGTACTGCTGCATACTACTACGTAGCAGCTTTAGTTCCTCCTCACGCTCATGCATGTTCTGATACGCAACTTCCGTATCAACGTGCAACCCAAAGAACTCACAGTATGCAAAAGCAGTGTTAGCTCGCATACGCTCCCAGAACAAAGCCTCTTGGCCGCGCTCAACTAACTTACTGTACTGACCTAAGAACACCTTAGCGGTATTCACTACGTCACCCTCATACCCTGCTAAGTACTCATGCAGGAGCACTGGGTCAATGGCGCTGGTAAGTACACCTTGCTCCCACAGAATCTTAATACCGTCTACCTTCTGAGTTCCACCATAGTTAGGTGCAATCTCATTCAGGCTCGGGTAGTGATGCTGGAAGTCACTCAGCAGGTACTCACACCATTGTGTACAGAAGATACGCCCACCACGCTTAAGGAACTTCTCAACCTCATCGCGGTGTCGGCACAGGAAGCAGTGCAACTCATAAGCAGCGTTGTGCGCTACTAGGATTGTAACACCGGCTAAGTTAAACCATGCAGTATCCTTAGACTCCTCTAGGCTGTTGCTGCGGTGCGTTTGCACATCGTCCCAGTTAGGGGGCTGCCCTGAGTACAAGTCCAACCAGCCAGCTTCTACAATGTAGTTCTCAGGGTTATGCAGGCTGGCTAGTTGACCATACCAAGGGAGGCACTCGACCTCTAAATCTATAACCCTAATCATGGGTACTCTCCACGGATTACTTTATAAATGACATTGGTATCCACCTTATAATCCCTAGACAGTGCTACTACACCGTCAGGTGCGCTCACACCTACTCTAGCTGGATTATATCGCAGCTGAATAGCAGCTACCTGCTGATTAGTTAAACGTTGCCTACTAGGTACACGTTTAGCAGACCTGCCTCGAATAGACCTATCCCGATTGTTCTGCGCTATCGTACCCGTTATAAGGTGAAGTGGATTTACACACCTACGGTTGTCACAGGTATGTCTAATACACAGCCCTTGTATATCTTTCAAGGTTATGTGGTGGGATTCAACATAAACTAACCTGTGGTAGCCTATAGTCTTACAAGCTCCATTCGCGTGTTTATCAGTAGGATGTTTGACGCTTAAGTAACCACCCTTAACAACGCTGCGAGTACGTCCGTGATCTATGCAATCCGGTTTGGTATCTTTATTAACCATAGCCAGGGTCCTCAAGGTCAATCACACGAATCATAGAACCTCCTCGCAGTATACAATATCCGCATCAGGCTCTAGGTACAGGTCGGCTATATCCTTATTAGGACAATGGATTGCTGTTGAGTACCCGTCACCTACTAAATGTTCACCACAAACTTTACAAGTCACGACTCCACACCTCGCTCGAACTGGTCACGCCAGCGGTAGAACTTGGGATGCCGTAGGTTGCCCTTCTCGGTACGCTCCATAGCCTTAACATCAAGGCAGCGTGCAATGTACTTATGCGGTGCTTTCTTAATCTGGTGCTTCATCTCATCTGGAATACCTGTGGCATTGCAGATAGAGCCATCGTCCAGTTGTACTGTGAAGCCTACCGGTAAATCTTCATTAGCCTTGCCAGCAGTTCCATGTACAATACCGATTACAGTACCGCCTACAATTACATCAGGCTTGAGCTTCCACCAACCTAGCACCTTACCACCCGTATACGGTTGGAGCGGGCTGCGGATGATTAAACCCTCATTCCCTTTAGCTAGTGCTCGGTTAAAGTTAGCCTTGATATTCTCGGTGCAGAATTCTGTTGTATACAGAGTTTCAATACCTGTTAGTCTGCGCAGAGTAGCTAGGCGCTCAATGCTTGGTGCACTGTAAGTGTCACTATTAGTAAGCCGGTAGAATGTAACTAGGTCAAACGGATGCAAGCTGACTACAGCATCGCCTACGTTGTCCTGCTTCCGTCTCAGGATTCCACTGCTCTGCTCAAAGCTGCAACCCTTAAGAAGCACCTCACTATCAATAACCATACCTGGGATTAGGTTGTGCAGCCACTTGTATTCCTGCGGTACATCATCAAAGAACTCTCGCAGAGCTGTAATCTCAATCCCGTTGCGAGTGTAGCCCCGCAGCTTCCCAGCGTCATCACGTTTAATTAAGCAGCGAATACCGTCATGCTTAATCATAGTAATAACGTAGCCATGTTCTTCAATAACAGCCTGCACCTGCTTCAAGTCGAAGGTAACAGGTCGTTGCACAAGCGGCTCGAAGTGTCGTACTTGCTTAGCCATAGTAGCTCCTTATAAACCCATAAGTTGACAGGAGGTAGTAGGCGCAGGTCGTGGTGGTGCAGTTATTAAAGGACGCTTCACCGTAATATCCAATGGGAGGTGCTTGAACTGCTCAGGGTTAATACGGATACGTTCCCACACACCACTTATGACGCAGCGTCCATATAAGTGGCCGCTCTTAAACAGCTTGAGTTGTGTAATGTCTTGCTCCAGCAATCCCCAGTTGAACTCATGCTCTAGTACAGAGTGGAACGTAACACTTGTGTACTGTTCAAGTTGGCACTCGCCATGCATATTTAGCAGTCGTAATTTCCCGCGGCACTTGACTAAAGCACCGTAAGTGTCGTTATCGTGGTGTATACTAAGAATACTTCCAACTTCCCCATTACTTAGATTGATCTTTAACTTCTCTTGGAAAGCACGTTTAAGCTCTGCCTGTGTCTCGTTTCTGCGCATAATATTACCCTGTGAACTTACATAAGGTTGCGTCAAAGTGCACTTCACCTTGACAATGAGAAGGTTTCCCCGGTATGGAGAACTTGTTTTTAGGCGTACTTAAGCCTCGGATTGTAGCATAGTCAGGGCTATTCAAAGCACCTAGCATAAGCAGTACGTCCAATGTACCCTGCACCCCAGTCTTAGAATCCTTTAGAGCGCCATACTGCGGATACAGCATGTCATCACCATCGGCACTAATCTGAGCTGTGCCTATACCTATAAAGTCGTGTATCACAGCCATCTCTCGGAAGGCTTGCCATACACCCTCTAGGGCATCAGTCTTATTACCGCCAGCTACAGCCCCTGTACGCACGTTAGCCATCATATCAACGATAACTACAGACGGATTCATAGCCTCCACAACCTGCTCAATCTGAGCCATTGTAGCACCATGAATATCCTTGACTCGGATTCGGTCAACACGTCCCACTGCTTTGATATAAGCTGGGATTAGTTTACCTTCCTTATCCATGCGCAATAGCTCCGTGCTATCAACGCCCAGTGCAGCAGTATAAATACGCGGGTAGATGCGTCTACCGTTACCCTCGTTATTTAACCACAGTATCGGCCGATCTTCGCCAAAGTACTCCGGAATCTGTGGAGCTAGGTGTGCCGCTATGGTAGCCAGCAGGCTGCTCTTGCCCTTATCAACACGGGCAGCCACCCCTACTAATGCCCCACCGAGAAGTCCCTTGATATGATCTTGCAGAAGCTGTGTAGGCAACTTAAGCCCACGGTCACACCCCTCATCCGCTAGAATATCGCTGATACTCTCTTGAATGTAAGAGCCTGCTGAGCTGTTCTCAACCTGCTGGGAAGTGGTTTGCACTAACTGCTTGAGCTGAGCAACCAAGTCAACCTCTTGACCTGATTCGTACTGGTCAATCAATGCCCCAGCACGGCCACTAAGCTCACGCTCTAACAGGTTGTTGACGATACCCTGTACAGCATGTTCATCCGAGAAGTCTGCAAGCAGGTTCACGGTATGCTTTAATGGAGTCCATTGCTCCATGCTGAGCTTGACCTTGGTTTTAATCATGCTAAGCAGTAGGGGATACTCTACCTTGGTCTTATCAGGGTAGGTATCAAAGTAAATCTTAAACCAGTCCATTAAGGCACGGGCATCAGGCACTAAGGTATCCCGAGGCACTAGAGCGTGCAGTGAACGCCACCGCTGACGTTCTTCTAATGCCTTTAAAATTACCATGTCACTCATATAAGGCAGCCTCCCTACGTGCTGCGGCATCTCCTCTGTGTATTCGTACAAGCTCTAGCCGATAGGCCAAAGCTTCCTGTATACAGTTGAAGCCATTCTTAGAGTAAACCTTACCATGAATCTCCATATTAACTCGGAACTTACCACGGTAACGGTTAACTCCCTTAATGCCTGTAGTATTATCAAGCCGCACCCGTCCATTCCAGACGTTCTCAGCTTGGGTTGTATCTCTTAAATTAGCTACACTGTTATCTTTAGTGTTTCTATTTAAGTGGTCTATAACACCTAACGGCCAAGCACCTGTTCGCATACACCATAGTACTCTATGTACTAGGTATAACCGGTTACGGATGCCCACCACATAATAGCCTAACCCATCATCACTACGCCAAAGCTGCCCAGCTTTGGCGTTAACCGCTACTGTAGTTTTACGAATTAAATCTACACCATCGTCAAAGAACATCTCCTGGAGCTGCTCGTATGTAACATGGTCAGACACCGTAGACGCTCTCAACGAGGCTTGCAGCGCTTCCTAGGGTTAGTATCCCCACTGTCCACGTCTTCCAATCCTTTACACCACGATCTTGAAAGCCGTACCAAGTGCATGTTAAACAGAACAGCACGGATGCCAACCATAATAACGAAACCAGAGCTGTCATCGTGTGTACACCGTCCCTACTGGGTCTGTAATTAAGTGAGCCGCTAGATGCACCCCGTACACTCGCGATGAGTCCCGAGTCTGGGCTTGCAAGAATAGACCAGAGTCACTCATACAGCTTTGCACCACTGTTAGGGATACAACGCAAGGGTCAAACAAGTCCCAATGCTTAAACTCAAATTCCCACATACCCACAATGTCGCTACTGTTATTACGTATACTCAGCACCCTGCCTTGTAAATCCCAACTTCTAGTCATATACTCAGCACGGTCTGTGATGCTGTGAACGTAACCATTAAGTACAGGCGGTTTAAATAACACGTCCTCCTGATGCCGTACAAAGGCTTTACGACCGTCACGGGTACGGCACGGTGAACCAGCTAACGCTGCTTGTAAATCAAACTTCTTCATGTTTCCACTCCAATAATTCTCTGAGTTTCTCTATTTGTAAGTCCTTTGGGTCTTTACCATCAGGCAGATGTACAATCCTGCAAATGATTCCTAGGAATCGTAATTGTTTTAAGGCCGCGAGTGCACCAGCTCTGCCAGCGCGATCTGCATCCAGCATAATCAGTACAGGCTGACTATCTACAATCAATAAGGACTCCACCTCACGGGTAATACTCGTACCCAGTAAAGCAATAACCTTATGCCCTGTACTGTACCCAACCTTAAGGGCTGATAGCCAGTCCTCAGTCAGTACAGTTACACCTGTACCAATCCCTGTACGCACACCATAGCCTAGGCCGTAGAATGGGTCTTGGTATTGCACCCACTTAGGTACAGCATCGGCCATAGTCCTAGCGACAACTAGACCCTCGTTAACCCTAAAGGCTACTCGGTTATGCTGGAAACTATACAGAGTACCGTCCGGCACCATCTTAGCATCAATCCCTTTGGAAGCTAGGAACTGGTACATACGCAGACGGTGATATCCTGTGGGCATGCTGTACTCCTGAGGCAGCTTGAATTGCTTAACTGCCTCTGGCTCTCGTAGACTAGGATGCACACGCATCTCTAGTATCTTACTGCCCCAGCCCTTGCATCGAAAGCAATGTGCTGTAAGCTTCCCTACGCTGCGTCTAATGATGAGGCTAGGGGTACGTCCACAGTCATGCATAACACGTTGCTGCTGCCCCACAGGGAGGCGCTCAGCTAGGGGCAACCACTCTGAGTCGTGCAGCCTAGCGCCCGACATAGGTAGCAACCGTTACCGCTAGGATAATCCAGCCCATTGTACCTAAGACTAGATTAAATAGCGCCTGCTTCTTAGCGTTCTCAACCTCCCTGCGCAAGCCACCGGCAACTGAATACTGCTTACTCAGACGGCTATGCAAGCGCACTGTATCTTCTTCAGCAATAGTCAACCCTTCTTCTAGGGCAGTACGGTCGGAGACGAGGCGAGCAATGCTGCCACGCATCTGGTGAATCTGTTCGTCCTTATTATTCAGCGTGTTGTAAACAAGCCGCAATTGCGCCTGCCCTGCTGCGTCCTTCTTGCGTAAGACATTGACTTGGTGCTTTAACAGGGACTCACTAAACAGCGAGGTTTCAAGCTTACCCTGAGTTATACTTAGCTTATGGTTCAAGTTAGGCACGATCTGCTGTACTCGATGCGCCTGCTCTTGTACAAGCTGTAACTTCTTAGCTACAGCCATCTTACCGTGCATTAAATTAGACTTCTTCATACCGCCTCCACACATTCAGAATCAACAACAAGCTCTACTTGACGGTAGCGCTCGTTATCCCACAGCCTAACAGTCGTTAGACCAAGCTTAGTATCTGTACTAACAACACGGCACTCAGCCCCAACATAACGCTCAGGGACTGCACAAGCACTGTTAGAACGGTATGTCTTGAGAATTGATAACATCGAGGTACTCCCGTAGCTCTGCTGGGTCAGCCCCAGACTGGTAGTATAAGAACTCTGCAACCCCTTCGGGATTATCCTTGCACAGTTCTGTAAGTTCTAGAAGGTCTGCGAGTGCAGCGCGGTCGGCTGGGTTCATATACGAATCAGTATCGTACTTATCCCACCAAGAGCCACCTGCATAACCGGAATCAGTAACGTCACGCACCACAGGCAGAGCTGCCCAATCAACTTGAATAAGGCTGGCAATCAGGCCGCGCATAAACTCAAAGTCCTGTGATTCATACAGACTGTGCTCACAATCATACCCTACGCTGATATTAGTGCACTCTGGCACGACCTCAGTATAGTTGGCACTGTCTGTAAACACCCCTGTAGGGTCAGCCTGATAGCCTGCATCAGCACCCTTAAGGTTGGTATTCAATTGATCTGCTAAGGCCGTAGCGAACTCGTCAGAGGCCGTCTTGCCCCGTGCCATGCTAGTGATAACATCACCGTAGCCTCGGCGGTCAAAGGCAACGCACATATCGTATTCACCTTCGTTGATACAACTAGCGGCAAAGGCACTGCCCCTTCCGCCAATCTCCTCATCACGGTGGAATACATAATGCCCCTTTACATCTGCTGCAAGCATAGCCAGCATAATAAAGATACCACTAGCGCAGTCTGCACCCAGTACACCACCGCCCTTGCCTTCCAGCGTAGTACCACGGCTTAGTACGCCTTTGCTGTACTGCACATCATAGGGTGTAACATCACGCTGCTTATGCACAGTGTCAGTATGTGCACTGAAGATAACACGGCTTGCCCCATTACGGATATGCACATTACCGTGCGCATCTTGCCAAGCTCCGTCAATAAGTAGCAGACGCTTTACAAGCGCCTCCTCATGCAGTGTACGGCTAAAGCGTGGCACGGTTAGCATAGACATTAAGCTAATGCCAAACAGCTCTGTATCAGGCTCAAGCAGCGCTACGCTCTGTAGCTTCTGGTTCATCGATGGCATCTTGTTCTTCCTCTGTAATGTATTGACGGAATGCACGGGCATCCTCCTCGTATGAATCGTGGTTGCCATCTATCTCGATACAGTTATCGGGTAAATAGCAATCGCTTAGAATAGCACCGTCTACCACGACATAATCGTTATGCACATAGTACTCGCCATCGAACGCTGTAATACGGTCGCCAATAGAATCAACGTGCCATACGTCGCCATCGACGTCAGTAACAGTGTCATCAATTCGCGCCCAGTGGTCTGCACGGTAGCCACAGTTAATCTCAACCCAGTCAGCTTCGCCATTACCTGTGTAAATGTAACCGCCATCGGTTGTAAGGTGCAAGTAATCATTATCTACATGCACCCACAAGCTGTGACCATTCTCAGCGCACTCTACCCAACGGAATTCGCCTCTATTTTGGCAGCACTCACAAATATTATACTCGCGATTACTAGAACCCATAGCTACGTCTGTATCGCTGCAAGGCTCCTCACAGTAATCACAGCGGTTACGTCCTTCTGGTGGGTAATTCTCAAGACAGCCAGAACTGTGCTCAGCTTCCTCGATTCCATAGCACGTCATGTAATCATCATACAGATTAACCCCAGTATTGCCAGGGTCTAAGTACGGGCAGATGATGCCACCACAATCTGTATCCAAACGGAGAAGCTTCTCTCCCTCACTCCAATCTGAGGACTCGTTGCGAGTGTAGCCCAGCTCTTGGAGCATATCCCGCATTATATCGTAGATACCTGCAACGGCATCGGACTTAGCATAAATACGGGTGTACTGCTTAGTCTTAGTGTTTAATAAAGCACGGGCTACAATGTCACCCCGTGTCGTCTGGATATAGCACAGCTCAAGGTTATTCTCAGGGTGACAGTACACCTCAGACGGATGCACATGCTCTCCATCAACCTTGAGCCACTCGAACCCATATGACATACAGGACGATGGGCCTCGCTGGTACACCTCAGAAACCTGCTGGCGGTCTTTTGTGAAAGACAGCTCAAAGCTCTGCTGGAACTGTGACAGCCGTGCAGTAATGCACTTCACTTGCTCGTCATCAAGATCAGTACCGTCTGGATTGCAACCATAACGCTTAAAGAAACGGCCAATACGCATCTCAGTGGTAGCATCGCTCTCAGGCTTAGTACGGTATTTAAGATAGCCAATCTTACCAGCGCAGATTTGTGGGAACAGCAAAACGCCTTGCACTGTTAAATGCGCAACCTCACCATGCAGACCATTCACGGTGTCTCTAATCATCCTATCAAAATAACAGGACGTGCATTCATAACTCCCTTGGACGAGCTGCTCACCATAGCCAGAGCCAAAACCCTTCCGAAGGCCGTAGATGTAGAACTCATGGCGCCACCCTTCCTGAGTACTAAAATACAGGGGTATGTCCTTTGTTGGTAATACTAACAATTCATTCAACTCTAAGTATTTATGTGGGTACATAGTAACAACCTCTAATTTATCAAACGGATACTAGCCGCCAGTGCAGCGATTTTTAAGCAGAGGTATCCCGTGCTATACAGGATACCTTGCCAGACCTTACTAGACCTTATGGAAACTCTATGGTACGAATGCAGGCCAGCAGCGCATTCAGCTGCTCAGTGGTTACGCCTGCTGCATCGCCTTGTTCATCGATTGCCTTACTCCATGCCTTAGCCTGTGACTTCAAGCGCGCTACTGCATCAATCGGTTTAAAGCCCGACTCTGTATTGCCCTTTGCATCAGCGTACCACTTATCAAGAAACATGCTCTGAACCTGCGCATCATCCAGCTGCAATCGTTTCTTTGCATTGAATACCCAAACCAGCTTTACAGTTGAGTAGTGCGCAGGTAGATTACGGCCTATCCATTCAGCCATACGGTTTAAGTTTAAGCCAGCCGGTGCCTCAGTACGGATGTACTCGACAATACGGTTCACGGCACGAATGTCACCATGGACATGCGCAGTAACGGCACAGCGTACTAGCACCGCTTGGATATCTTCACGCACTTGGTTAACGGTTTTAAAACTTGCAGTTATCGCCTGAAGCTCAGCTTCCACGTCTTTGATAACAGCGTTCTTTAATGTTAATTTAGTCATGATGTTCACCTTATAAATTATTGGACTAAAGCACAGCATTATGCTCTAGCTGAATAATTCATTCAGTACCAGTACCCTAATCCTTACGGACTCCTCACGGTGCAGGTTCAATCATCCTGCTAGGCGGTCGTGGTCGCTCAACTTACAGCACAAGGCATCAGGACTCAATCGTATTACCTGAATAGTACCGGTCTTTAAGACGGCCAGCTTAGACCTTTGCACTGTCGGATTCTAATAACCTCAGTTATCGTTTCTCATCGTACGGGATTCATTGCTAGCAGTGTCTTACAGACCTATGGCGTGCTACGCCGTGCAAGGTGGTATTTTAAGCGGTAGGCATGCCAGTTGCTACACTGCACGACTTATAAACCTGTTGCCCTTGCACCCTATAGCGGTTTAGCATCCTGCTACCCTATAGGTCTTTAACGGCTACCCTTAGCGGGTTAGCGGTTCGGTTGTTGCCAACCTGTTTAACTTGGTAGCTATCTTATCAGATTGAATCTGATTGTCAACTACTATTTGTTGCAGTGTTGCTTTGTTACTTTACAGCTTTGTTACTTGGTACTAAGCTTACTAGCCTTATGCGGCAATTGCAAGCTTTACTACTACTATTATCAGGACTGGAGTTTTAGCGACTTTACCTTTGTCATATACCTTGATTCTAGTTATACCGCGCTTTCGTTCGTGCTTGGTATGGTTGCCATTGTACAGATATTTATAACCGTGTCAACTGCTATTTATATTTAGTGCTTAAGTACCTGTAGCTGCTATATGCAGCACCAGTGCAGCATGTGCTTCCATGCTATGCAGTAGTATGCAGTAGTATGCAGTAGTAGATACGCTGCTGCTACCTTACTGCTACCTTGCTGGCTTGTTCCGTTTATAGGTAATTGCCAGCCTTGCGTACCTGCTACCTTACGCCTGCTACCTTACGCCTGCTGGCTGCTATAGTAGTACCTTGCCATGCCTTAGCAGCGGGTGCGTGCACCCATTATGACCGTTCATACCTTTGGTTCAGCCTACCGCTTCCCCTCGCTATGCTCTTATCATAATAGTGTAGCTCTAAAGGACATGCCTTGTAACCCGCGTGGTTACTGGCTTCCAGACAATTACAATTAAAGTATATTATGAGCATAGCATAAGCATTATTGGCTACTTATTAACCAATAAAAGGCTGTATAACAACGATAACCCATAGCTACTCATCACGAATAGATATGGGTTACGGCACGCTTTCGCATGCCTAGGCTGTTTAGATTCTGCCGTGTTCCTTAGCTTCTAGGATCGTTCCACGAATAAGCACAGTAAACAGTACCGCTAATACTAATATCAGCATACTGCCGCCTCCTGACTATCTATCAATTCTTGCACTCTATCCAACTCAGCACTAAGCATACCAACCTCGCTACTACAGTGGCTCAGCTTAGCAGTTATCTGTTCAGCACTTAGTGACTGTAGTAGAGTCCTGCGTGGGTTAAAGTAGTCGTCTACCATAGCCAGCGCGCTGTAGTATGAGCTATGTAGGTTGTGCTGTAGGTTGTACTGTGCCGCTTCCAGTGCCTGCTGTTCCTGCTGTGCTTGTAATTGCTCTATAGCCTTGCTGTATAGCTCAATCTCTGACTGTACTGCTGCTTTGTGCTCTGCTGTGCCTAGTACTTCCAGCATAGCCTGTGCTCTATTCATCCACTTGTTAAATAACTCAATAGCTACTGCCGTCTCTTTAGTCTCAATAACCCGAGCAATCTGTGCTTGTTTGGCTGTGGTGGTCATAGTCGTGATTCCGTATCCGTTGAATGTGCCGCTATAGTAGTAGCCTGCTGCTGCATTGTCAACGTGTATTGCAACTATTGTCTGCTCTGCTGTTATGCCTGCTGTTATGCCGTATGCCATGCTGGCCTCGTTTGACAGCATGGGGGGCGCTGGGTTGGCTGGAAGGGATGGTAC
>SMFC01000015.1_pt1 | contig 40292 bp, 78 predicted proteins | sample 2456331 | NCBI WGS metagenome assembly SMFC01 (sample SAMN10132608, study PRJNA489261) | soil metagenome | isolation source: day120 control-loamy sand soil ammended | place: USA
GATGGAATACAAAGCCCAAGGAGGCCCGTTTCCACCTCTCCCCAGCCCCTTTACCCCCAACAGCGACAAGAGCCGCTGCTGCATCGTTTCTAGCCTGTTTCGTTGGGCCTATCTTCGACCTCCAATGAGCAGGAGGGTTGGGCCATAGCTGTTTCACCGGCCATGCTAGCTTGATTGTGAACACTGCTCACTCCTCATTAGCTCAGCGGTTGCAAAGATTTTGTATTTCGCAATCCGCTTGGTGATAGGCCCTAGCCTGTTAGCCTTGATGTAGTCTGGCTTGAGGCGGATGGATTGGAGTTTAACCCTTGGGTACACCATCACTGCCAATCTCCTTATGTTCTTTGCTCATAGCCTTTAACGCGGCTTCAATCCCATCGATAGATGTGATAATATCAGCGCGTTCAGCGTCTAGGCCTTCACGGATTGCGTCGAACTTCTGCTGCGCAAATTCAATCTCTCGGTCGCGCTCGCTGGCATGCAATGATGCCTGTAAGAGCTTTGTATGCTGGATAACAGGGCGCTTTGGAATGGACGCGCTTTTCTCTGCTACAGCTACGGGTGTTGGTTTACTGGGCATTGTTCCTCTCCCTTAGATAAAACCGGCCAGATGCAGTAGGCCTACTGTTGGTAGAATAGCCAGCCAAGCGAAGACTGACGCAATCAAAGCAAGATAAGCAACAACTGCGAGGAATGCTAAAAATCCATCCATCTCAGAACTCCAAATCTAACTGGTTAAGCATCCCCATCGCAGCAAGGTAGGTACTTAGAATAGCCTCTTGCTCTGCGCGTTCGTTCTCATCCTGCTTGCGGATATTCACGATCTTGCGGAGTGTTTTCGAACAAAATCCGCTACCCTTCGCTTCCGAGTAGATTTCCTTGATGTCGGTGGAGATCGCTGCCTTCTCCTCCTCCAAACGCTCCACTCTTTCAATGAAAGCCCGAAGCTGATCGGCTGCTACTGATGGCTCATTGCTTGGATATGTCATTGATTTTCTCCCTTAACTGCGTTTGCAAGAATGAAGCGGATTTGTCCCGCTACCGTTCGGCTATCAGCCTTGGCTTGTTCTTTGATCTTTTCATACAGATCGTCTGGTAGGTCTAATGAAGTTCGCATAGTTACTCCTTAAGTTGTTATCTGTTCCGCTTGGCAGCCCGGTATTCCCGCATCTTGTCGCGCTTGTAGGATTTCATGTCGGTGATGGTGCGGGGCCTGCCTGGGCCCCGCTTTGTTTTCAATCCCACTCTAATCTCCCAGAACCTCGTTAAAGTCTGCCACAGTCAGACTCCCGTTCTGCAGCATGTTCCGAAGCCTCTCTAGCTCGCCTTTCATCAGGTCGTGGGCGGTGGAGTATGCGGCAGCTTTGCCGGAATAATTGGCCGCTAAAAGTGGGCGCTCGTCATCACGGGCTTGGACACTAGAAGCGTAGCTGATGGAGGAAAGCTCTGCGAGCCGTTCAAGTGTGGTAAGTCGCTTGGTCATCTCGTATCTCCCTTTCGATGACCAATACATAGCGCACAAAAAAACATGACGCAAGCACTATTTTCATGTTGACGCGAATTTTCTTTCATGCCATAAATGAACCATCGAAAGCGCAGGGAAGCGCCATGAGGAAGAAAATGACCAAGTATGATTTCACTGTAGACGTAACCGACGACGTGTTCGGCTCTAAGGATTCTAGCGTGGTGCTTTTTGCAGACTTCGAGTGTCATGTTGAGGTTTATATCAACGACACTGGCGATGATCTGGAAATGTACTGCACTGGTGTTTTTGTTGACGGCTCAGACTTGTCGCATGGCGGTGAGCTTTCCAAGGCCATTGCCAAGTTCGTAACCAAGAAGGTTGACGACGATCTATCCTTCGGCGGCGATCTGTTCGAGTGCATCCGTGATGAAGAAGGCTATTATTTCGACGGCAATCCGGGCGATCCAGACGCTTGCTGGCGTCAGCGGTGAGGGCGAGCGATGCTTAAATGGACAATCATAAACGGTGAGTGGGTAAAAGCCCCGCCACCTCCACAAGATCGTGAATGGGTAGAGAAGAAGGAGAGTGAGAAGTGACTGACATGGAGATGGTGCTCAAAACCAAATTCGGAGCCATTGCAGTTGGATCGCGGGTAACGTGCAGGCCTGCCCCAACTAACACCGATCAAGATTATCTAGTTTTAGACGAGATGTCATCGGTAGAATTTAGTGGATGGCTAATCGATCAAGGGTTTGAGACAACAACAGACTTCGACTATGGAGAGATGGCCGAGTTCGTTTCTTGGAGGAAAGGGGATATAAATGTTATCGCCGCTCAGAGTAAAGACTTCTGGGTGAAATTCCTCTCCGCTAGTTCTGTATGTAAGAGGCTCAACCTTCTTCGCAAGCCAGATAGGATCGCTGTTTTCCGCTCTGTTCTTTACAATGAAATAGATTCGTCAATGGGAGTAATGATTGGGATGGAAGAATGACCGAACAAGAGCGATTGAAGATGCGCAAGGTGGATTCCATCTGCCGCGCATTGCAGCATTACATTAACTCATATGCAGCGGTTCCGGCGTTTCCTGAAAACGAGAAGCATAGAGAGATGTACCTCAAGGGGTACGAGGACAATCTGAAAGACCTGAAGGATTTGTTGAATGGCGCTTGACCCACGAATTGAGGCTATCCGAGCCAAGTATGATCTGTCTCAGTCTGACTTCTGGCAAATACCACAGAACAAAGCTTGGGTGTGCAAACATGCGGCCCTTGAGGTTGTGTCGGTCAAGGCTGGCGTTGAATGGTTGATGCCCCAGATTATCGAGGCAGACACGGACAAGGGTATTGCCGTCATGGCGGTGTCTGGGAAGCTTGAGGACCGCGTAGAGTGGTCAACCGGTGAGGCGACAACAAAGAACAACAAGAATGCCTATCCGTGGGCTATGGCTGAGAAGCGCGCAAAGGATCGTGTTATTCTAAAGCTAGTTGGCCTTCATGGGCTTGTGTATTCCGAGGACGAGATGCCGCCAGAAGTTGATACAACTCCACCAAAAGAACCTGCGCCATCAAAGGCCAAGAGCCGCGATCTGTACGGCGAAATGCAGGCAGAGCTAGACGCGTGCCAGACGCTTGAAGATCTCGGCCTTCTATGGGGTTCTAAAGCGTTTCAGGATGAGTTCAAAAAGCTGCCAGCCGATTGGAAAGAGCATCTTGTAGAGCGCAAGGATCAATGCAAGGCCGATCTAACGAAGGGTGACGGCTACGTGCCGCCAAAGTTCGATGAGTAAGTTCAAACTCATCAGCCCCAAGGTCAGGGCAAACGCAAGGCTGGCTATAGAAGCAGCGCCAGACGGCTTTGAGGTAACAATCTCAGAGCCAAAGCGGAACACAGATCAGAATGCCCTTTTCCATAGCCTATGTGCTGATCTGTCCAAGTCTGGCATCAAGTGGGCGGGGAAAGAACGAAGCCTTGAGGATTGGAAGGCTCTGCTAGTCTCTGCCCATGCTGTGGCGACACAACAAGGCGGAGAGGTGATCCCTGGAATTGAGGCGGAGTTTGTTGCTATCCGTGAAAGCACAAGCCGCATGTCTAAAGCCCGCGCTTCATCACTCATTGAATACGCAATAGCCTTCTGCACACAGAACGGCGTTCACCTAACAACAGGACGAGGATATGATGTGTGATTGGGGTGACGGAAGAGAAGAGAGACTAGCTGCGCTTGATTTGGCGATGAGACTTCGGAGAAATCCAGAGGTAACGCGGAGGCGGAATGCCTATAACGAAGCGGTGAGGAAGGCTAGAGATTACGCAACAAAGAAGGGTGTTTATTGGTGTATCGATGATCTGATAAAAGGAAATCCTGCGTACGTTCGGGGTCTTCTGGAAACAGAAGAAGAAAGGTTCGGGGCTGGGTCTATCGCTGACCGCTGGGCGAGGACTCATTACGAGCAATTTAAATGATCCGATCCCGCAAGCTACTCAACACAGCTAAAGGGCAGGAATGCACATTGCGCTTCCCTGGCATTTGTCAGGGAGGCACAGAAACAACCGTGTTCTGTCATTTGAACTACGGATGGGCGGGAAAAGGAATGGGAGTGAAGGCTCATGACATATTGGGCTTTCACGGGTGCTTTGAATGTCATAGTGCATATGACCAAAACAAACACGGACTAGATGACGCGACATTGTACTTGCATCTATTACGCGCTGTGTGCGAAACTTATGTTAGAGTTGTTGAGATAGGAATAGTGGTTGTTCCGCGTGATGTGGAGGTTTTGCCAAAAGATCGGCAGGTTAAACCACGAAAGCCTAGAGAAGAACGAGTAAAGATACCACGGCCAGCCAAGACGCAATGGCCCAAGAGAGGGGTTGGTAAATGACTGAAGAGCCGCCAGAAGTTAAGAGAATCCTAGATGCTGCCGCCGCCTACACGAAGGAGCAATATGGGTTTGGTTTCTTGTATCATCCTGTTGATCGAGGCCGCATTCTCTCCGCCATCGAAGTCGCACCTACACCAGTAATTGAGATAACTGATGAGATGGTAGACCCCTCGTTCCCTGAAGCGCTTACGGATAGCGAGGTTCGCATCTGGATTGCTAACTGTAACCATGAGCCAGCGCGCCAAGCTCTGAGGCAGCTTCTTGCGTATCGGGTCCGTGGCGTAAGCACCGCCCTCACAGCAGCACTGAATAATAAGGCTTGAATATCTTCAACGCTGCGAATATAATCAACGCATGAGGATAACATGCAAACATTGCGGCGGCGCTCACCCAGCATGGGAATGCAAGCGGCCCGTTACGAAATCGACGGCAGAGACGAAGGTTTCTCCTCAAGCAGCTATAGCAAAGCACGGTCCTACAGGTGTGAGCGTAAATGCTGTGGTTGAGCGGGAGGGTAGGACTACCCCGCTAGCAGGTACTCAAGCCCTGCCCGTCGATACTAATCCCGCGGATGGCTTTGAGGTTCGTCCTCCTAGCTCTTCAAAGCCGGATCGTGGAGAAGCGACTGATCGTCGCGCTGGGGATAAAGACGATCAACCTATTCCAAAGCGCAAGGTAGGCCGTCCAAAGTTCATAACGGACCTAAAGGCCTACAAAGCAATGAAGCAGAAAGAGTATCGAAAGAAATGGAAGGAGAGGGGAAATGACACCAAGCTGGGCTAAGCCAGGGGCTAAGGTGGTGTGTGTGGATGCGGGTAGATTCGTTGGTAAAAACATCACCGTTAAATACCCTCCTGACCACGTGTTGTTGGTAGAGGGTGAGATTTACACGATCCGGGACGTTATTGCGCACGAGCACGAACATATCCTTGGTGTTAGGGTGGAAGAGATTGCCCGTCATATCTTGAGGGACGATAGTTATGAGCAGCCTTGGGCACTGTATCGCTTCCGTCCAGTTGTCGAACAAAAAGACGATATAGCTCTATTCACCCACCTTCTAAACACCACATCAGAAGATCAGCTAATCAAAGAGGAGGCATGAGGATGAGCGAGCACACAAAAGGGCCATGGTCGGCTGAGTTCTATAGCGGAACTGAAGACTTCTATAAGGACGACTGGGTTATCAAAGATGCGTCTGGGGGTGAAATGATGGGCCATACGCCATATTATCCTTGGGTTACAACAAACCCTGCTGACGTGACCCTAATCGCAGCCGCTCCAGAGATGCTAGAGGCGCTAGAATGGGCAGCAGAATGGGCGCAAGAGAGTGAAGCAGGGCGAGGTGATGAGTGGTGGGCCGGTCTTGACCGTGTAAAAGCAGCCATCTCCAAAGCTAAAGGCAAGACAGAGGGAATAAATTCAACGAATAAGGTTGATTAATTCAACGCGTTGAATCTATAGTAGCGAGAAGGTAGAGGAAGAGAATGATGGACGACAAATCAACAGCTATGGGAGGCAAGTGAGATGGCTCAGTTCGAGTATATCAATCGGGCTTACAGACTTTCTATGCGGCGTGGGAGTGCGGTTGAGTACACCGGCGACAAGGGCACCCCAAAACGCGGTTTTGTCACCAGCGCAGATGGTGGGTACATCAATATCCGCTTCGTAGGCGAGAAGCGCACGAGAGGCCCGTTCCACCCAACTTGGGAAATGCGCCATTTGGGTAAGGAGCCCACCCCATGACCCAGAACAATATGGAAGTGGTGGCGTTGGTGGAGCGCCTTTATCGGTGGCGTAGCGAAACCGTGAACCAGTGGTCGGACGAATATGAGCCCCGAACCTCATGGGAACGGCAGGTCTCTGACGCAATGAAAGAGTGGTATGAAGCGTCTGCGCAGGCCGCCGAAGCCCTCACCTCTGCCCAAGCAGAGATAGAGCGGTTGGCTAAGGAGAATGCTGAATTAAGGGTTCAGGACGGCCCGCGCTACGTTCATGCGTTCGTGTTGCGCGCCGAAGCCGCCGAGAAAGAGCGCGGTGCGTTGCGGGAAGCGTTGTCTGACGTTAAGCGTGAGCTTTTTTGGTGCGCAAAGCAACTAGAAGCAGAGGGGTATGACGTTAGAGAGGATGGCAGCGTAATGCTGGCGCTTTCCAAAGCAACCGCCGCCCTCCAACCACTGGAGCCCAAGAATGACTGACCTGCCACAATGGGCAATGGAGAAGGCACGGCAGGTAATTGACCCTATTGATTTTGGGACGCCTGTTTGCCGCGCGCTTGCGAAAGATGTCGCCCGCGCTCTAGTCGAGCAAGACCGCATCGCAGAAGCAAGAGGCGTCGATAGATCGGCTAATGGTGGATTTGATGTGTTTCGCGCGCACAAGCTTGCCTTCGGCGGTATCCTTCTCCCTCACGCCGCCCAATGGGACGCTTTAAGGGATGACGAGAGGCTAAAGTGGGAGCGAATGGCCGCATTGTTAAGTTGCGACAATCCGAAAGCTAAAGGGAAAAGACAATGAGTGATTGGCAAACGGCTATCCCCGAAAATCTAGAGCATACGATTTCTGAGTTTAAAGCGGCACTGCCCGGCTGGTGGTATTCAGTAGGTGAATGTCAGGTTAGCTGCGATGCCTCTTGCGGGCCGACTGTTGAGAGCGAACATATTGCTCTAATCTCTGGTGCCGATGATCCATTTGATGAGGGGTTTCACGCAGACTTGCCACAGCCGTCTACTATGGCAATTGCACTGGCAGCCGTCATGCAGGCCGCTCTGCTAGAGATTAGCGCGCGATGTCCTAACAGGGCTAAAGGAAATCCTAACGAATGATGGCAAGAGTCTAAACTTGGAATGAACTAGAAAATGGTTAACGAGGACGGAAATGGCCATAAGATTCGATAAAGACGAGCCCTGTTGCGGTACATGTTTATGGCGCAGAGGCGGGGGAGATAGAGGGTATTGTATGAACCCAATCAATGCTACCGAAGGCCACGCAGGTACTGACTACTCCAGTAGCGTCCTTATCAAGCCACGGCGCATTTTTGTTAACCAGGTATGCCGAGAGCATCAGTATGGGTCGACTCCCGAAGTTCGGGATGCGTTCCCAGTCCGACACGTGTACAATCCTCAAAAACCATACCTAACTGAACTTGAACGAGTAGAGGGCGAAAATGGCACCGGGAATTAAGACAGGAGGCCGAACCAAAGGCACTCCGAACAAAACAAGCGGGCTGCTGAAAGAGGCTATTATACTCGCAGCGCAACAGGCAGGCGGCAAGATTTATCCCGATGATGAGGATGGGCTTGTAGCCTATTGCCGATTCCTGGCAACGGAAGAGCCTAAAGCCTTCTCAACGCTTCTAGGACGGGTGCTGCCCATGCAGGTTACAGGCGAGAACGGCGGCGCTATTGAGGTAACGCAGATTGTGCGAAAGATTGTGGACCCAAAGAAATGAATTCATATCCAGGACTATCTGAATGCCCGTCATGCAAGGGCGAGGGTGCTACGGTGCACTTTCAAACAAGTAAGGGTAATGATGATGTTTGCCCTCGTTGCGGGGATAGATTCGTTAGGCATGAAAACTTAAATAGCAATGTTGCTGAGCATAAGCACCGCTGGGATGAGCAGCATGACTGTGCAAAGCAATCTAGGAACTAATGTCTGAACTAGTCATAGAAACACCCCGCAAGCTTTTACCCGCGCTAGGCGATGCTCGGTACATAAGTCTGTTTGGTGGGAGAGGTAGCGGCAAATCCCACTTCTTCGCGGAGAAGCTGATAGAGCGCTGCATGATGCGCAAGACGCGCGCGGCGTGTATCCGTGAAGTTCAAGGTACACTGAAAGAATCGGTCAAGCAGCTACTCACCGACAAGATCATCAAGTTCGGCTTAGAGGATAAGTTTGAAATCCTCGAAAGCGAGATTCGCTGCCCTCACGGCGGCCTTATCATTTTCAAGGGTATGCAGAGCTACAACGCTGCAAACATCAAGTCGCTGGAAGACTATGACATTGCGTGGGTCGAGGAAGCACAGACGTTCTCTGACATCTCCCTACGCCTGCTGCGACCTACCATTCGTAAGGACGGTTCCCAGCTTTGGTTCTCATGGAACCCACGCTTTGAGACGGACGCCGTTGACAAGTTCTTTCGCGGCAAGAATCCTCCGCCAGACTCCATCATTGTCAATGTGAACTGGTGGGATAATCCTTGGTTCAACAGCACCATGCAGGCCGAAAAGGATGCGGACTTTGAGTCTGACCCTGAAATGGCTGAGCATGTGTGGAATGGCGGATACGAGCGAATTACTGCTGGTGCTTACTTCGCAAAGCATATTTCCAAGCTAGAGAAGGATGGTCGCGTTGGCGCTTATCCATACGATCCGGCACTTGGCGGCGTGTTCACGTCTTGGGACTTGGGCGTAGACGATTACACCGTTGTGTGGTTCCTCCAGGTCCATCACGCCGATTACGTTCCGCGCGTTCGTGTGATAGACTATTACGAGGCTAGCGGTCTTGGTGCTGACGAAATCCTAGCGTCTGCACTGCCTGAGTACACGAAAGAAACGGTTCAACGATGGGAGGCTCTTGATGAGCTTGGACGCGAAACGCCATTTGACTACAACAAGCACTTCTTCCCCCACGATATCGGTAACCGAGAATGGGGGGCTGGGGCCAAGACAAGAGTCCAAACTGTTAATGCTCTTGGGGTGCCATTGGGAAGCATCAACAGGGGTGTGGCGCAGAACCCGGACGAGCGCATTAACGCCGTTCGTCAGCTCCTACCGTTTTGTGAGTTCAACCAAACCGAACGGGTAATGCTCGGCCTGAACCATCTTCGCCGCTATAGCCGCAAGATGAATGAGAACCTTGGGATATATCTCGGCCCACTGCATGACGAACATAGCCACGCCGCTGATGGGTTTGGTGAGTTCGCGGTGAACGCTGGCATTAAAGCTCCAGAGCGCGAACCTGACGGGGAAGAAATTCCACCAGAGCATATTGGCAAGCTACAAGTTCCGGCATATAATCAACGCAGAAAGAAAGGGCCAAGGAGGGTCTGATAATGAACGAAGCAACTATCGAGCGCGTAGCTAAACACCTAGCAGCGTCTAACGGCGATCCATCCGCATGGGGAGCATATGCGCATCAGGCTATGGAGGTGATCGAGCTAGCAGAGGACCAGTGGGAGCCGATTGAGGCCACGCCAATAAAGGAGTGGGATGGATCTTTCCTTATCTCCAGCCTCTTCCCCAAACCTCCTAAGTCCTAACCCCAAGCCCTCGCCGCAAGCGGGGGTTTATTTTTGCCCTATCCGTGGTATTGTGCAGCATCAAACAGGAGGCTGTGAATGTTCTCTGCTTTTGTTAAAATGTGTGGTGGCGTACACATGCTCGGCCCTGTGTGGGTTGTTATCCATGATCGAGGCGTAATGATCGCATGGAAGCAAGTTGTTAAGTGGTCATACGTCAATGCCTAGCAAATCACCTGCCCAAAAACGGTTTATGGAAGCAGCGGCACACAACCCAGCCTTCGCCAAGAAAGCGGGCATTCCTGTATCTGTCGCAAAAGAATTTGTAAGCGCTGATAACAAGGTGGCTCACGCGCTGATGAAGAAGGGGAGGAAATGAGCGAATATAGGTTTCTGCAATTCCACGAGCAGCACACAGAGCGCGCTATCTGGCTGCTGAATAAGGCTAGTGCATTCCGCTGGGAGAGTAAGCCTGAGCAATGGGCGCGCGACCTTGAGCGGAAGGCTTTAAAGGCGTTTGAAAACTCATGGCAGTCTCGTAACCTGTTTGGGTTCGGCTTGCCATCAGAGGTTTCGCGCAGAATTAAGTGGTGAAGGATAACCATCATGGCCGTTAAGGGCATTCCAGTTGTAATCTCTGAGAACGGCATTGGCATCCCCGTAAACCCGGTGGATGGCGATGCCCCGCTAATGACGGTGGCTGAAAACGGGTTTGGTACGCCCATCACCCTAAGCCCTCGCGGAGCGCCCATGATCGTTGAAGGTGCGGTTGATTTCGAATGGGAGACAATCACCCTGACCGCTGGCGATGGCGATCAATGGATCGGTTACTCAGACGGTGGCGCGACTCGCCCGCAGCCTGCATTCGGCTCGATCAGTGGCGAACCATCCCCACAGACTTCTCTACTGGCCCTATACGACGATACCGCAAGCGATGTGTATATCGCGGTGTTCGCGGGGGAGTGGCTGGGTTACCTCGGGGCTCTACCCATGAATATCGGCGGTGTAGAGTTCACCCCATTCAATGCCTCTATCATTTCCGGCAATACATGGATTCGATACCATGGGTCAGGAGATTGGGAAGATGGATCGGACTATGAGGTGACTTTCGGATAGGCTCTTCGGGGCCTTTCTTTTGTGTTGACATAAATTCAACGCTGCAATATTTCAACGCAGGATAAGGAGAGATGATGTGACTGAAAGCAAGCATACATCAAAGTGGATTTATGACGTTATGGTCGGGTCGGAAGGTCAGCAGGACCATGCGTGGGTATATGATGACAACGACACTATGGTTGGAGTGTTCAAGATCCATCATGCAATGAAGGTGGTCCGTATCGCAAACGCACACCAAGACCTTATAACCGCTCTGGAAGGTGCTGTTGAGAAGCTCCGTGATCTATGGGTAATCGTGGATGGTGAGTTCGGGGCAGGCAGATCAGTGGATCAGGCCGGTTCAGATTTATGGCATGAGCTTGTTGAGGCAGAAGTCGCCATACGTAAAGCCAAAGGCGAATAGGAGAAAGTGAATGCCATTAAACTGGCCAACAAAAATAATCTTGTTCCTGATGTGGGCTGTTCGAAGGCCGTGGTGCTATATTGGCCTACATACATGGAGAACGTATTACCGAGGGAATTGGCGCTGTGCATGTTGCTATAAGCTGCCGGATAAGAGTGAATAGGCCCTCCGGGGCCTTTTCTTTTGGGCTTATTGATTGTTCAGCCCCTAGGTGATAATCTGCCGTTAACTGTTCGCGACAGGTGACCCAATGGCATTTTCACTAGCACAACGACTTCAGGCTCTCGGTGTACCTCAAGATATGGGGCTAGAGGTTGAACGACAGATTACAACGGGAACGGGAAGCGCGTTTCACTTCCAGCTTGTGGGTTTCCCGACGATTGACGCTGTAAACCTCGCAGACGGGATTACGGCGGGTACGGTAGACCCTAACCTGCTGACAGAGGGCTCTATCGTTCCGGCTGTAGCAACTGAGATTGCAGAAGCGATTAACGCAGTTCCGGTTAATACTGTTGCTCCGGTTCTGAGCGGTACGCCTACCGTTGGTCAGGTGCTTACCGTCACAAACGGCACTTGGACAAGCAAGCCGGGCACTCCAGCATATACGCGCGCTTGGTATCGAGACGCTGCTGTGATTGCGGGCCAGACTGGCACTACATACACACTGGTTTCGGACGATGTCGGGGCTAACATTACGGCGCGAGTAGTGGCGACCAATGTTAACGGCGCATCCGCTCCCGTATCGTCTAATGCCGTGGGTCCGGTGGTTGCTTAATGGAAGCGTTTGGCAAGGAACTGCTAGAGGCTAAAGCTTCCGGTCCATACCTAGAGGCCATCAAGGGCTATCAGAAGGAATATAGCCGCTGGTTCAATCGCTGCGGCCATATTGATCGGATCTACTCCGGCCTTCAGTCAACATCTGGGATTAATCAGGAAGTCGCTACCCACGTTGATGGGAGCGAGTACAACCTATATTGGGCCTCTATGGAGGTTCTAAAGCCTTCGCTCTATAGCCGCCCCCCTATTCCGGTTGTCTCTACCAAGTTCAAAGACCAATCCCCTATCAAGCGCGTAACGGCAGAGCTTTTAGAACGCGCTGCTGTTTCTGGTTTTGAAGCGTGGGGTATGCACGATGAAATGCTTGATGTTCGGGATGATCTGGCGATTTCCTCTCGTGGCCAGCTCTGGCTAGCGTATGAGGACGATGGAGAGGAAAAGGTCTGCATCGAAAGCCTGCACCGTGATGACTTCGCTTATGACCCTGTTCGCCGCTGGCGTGAGGTTTCATGGGTTGCTAAGCGCGCATGGCTAACGCGCCGGGAAATGTCCGAGCGCTTTGGTGATGATGCAGCCTCGATGGCAACGTATACGCAGCGCCGCAATGACCGATACGGTGGCAACGGCGTTGATGACGTTAAGGACACGATTGAAAAGGCTGCTGTCTGGGAACTATGGGACAAGGTTCGTGATAAGGTTGTGTGGGTGCACGATGGCATTGCCGATGTGCTCGATATGGATGATCCACATCTAAAGCTCAAAGGGTTCTTTCCTTGCCCTCCTCCAGCGTTTGGAACGCGTGAGCGCGGGACGCTCCAACCCGTCCCTGATTACGTCTATATACAAGATCAGCTTGCTACGATTAACCTACTCACACAGCGCATTCACGAGCTTGCCGACCTGCTTCGTGTCATCGGGATTATCCCCGGCGCTAGCGACCTAACAGACGCATTGCAGACGGCCCTGCGCTCTGCTGATGCGTCTAGCATCTTCATTCCAGTGCCGCAGGCTGCCTTTACCAATGGCGAGATGGTGACATGGATGCCGCTTGAACAAGTGGCGTCTACCATCCTTGCTGCGGTGCAAGAGCGTCAGGAAATCATTAACAACGTTCAAGAGCTCCTTGGTGTGTCCGACATTATGCGCGGAGACACTGAGGCGGTTGAAACGCTAGGAGCGCAGCAGCTCAAGGCGCAGTATGGCTCTCGCCGCACGCGTGACCGGGTTAAGGAGCTAGAGCGCATTGCTCGTGACGCTGGCCGCATCATGGTTGAAATCTTCGCTGAAGAATTTGATCTCGATACGCTTCTTATGATGGCGCAGATGGAACTGCCGACAGAGGCAGAGGTTAAGCGGTCCATCAAGGAAATCGAGCAGGAAGCCAAGAAGCAGATTAAGTCGCTTGAAGAGCAGGTTGCAGAGCTAGCGCAGCAAGACCCTGAAAAGGCACAACAGGCAGCGCAGCAAGCCGAGCAGCAGACGCAGGCAATCATTTCCCAAGCCTCTACCGCAGTAGGCAAGGCCGCACGCACTGTCACATATGAGCAGGTTGATGAGCTTCTAAACGACACGAAGACTGACCCTTTTATCTTCGACATCGAAACAGACTCCACAATCTACCCAGATGAGATGGCAGAGAAGCAGGCGCGCAATGAGTTCATGGGCGCTCTAGCTAATGGCGTGCAGGCGCTCATGCCTATGGTTCAATCTGGCGGGGCTGAGGCGGCAGGCGAAATCCTTAAGTGGAACCTAGACGTATACCGTCCTCCTCGTAGCCTAACAGCATCTATTGATGAATGGATTGAGGCTCTCCAGAATGCTCCAACTGATGGCGGAACCGGTGATCTTGCTAAGGCCCAAATGGCTCTTGCAGAGGCAGAAGCTAAAAAGGCGGAAGCCGCGATGGCAAAGGTTGAGGCAGACTCCGCGCTGAAGATGGCGGAGATGCAGTCGAAGCAGCAGCAAATGCAGATCGACATGCAGGAGAAGGCCGCAAAGCTTCAGCTTGAAAACGGCAAGCTAGAGCAGAAGTCCGCCGAGCTATCGATGAAGTATGAGGAACTGCAAGCAAAGATCGACAACATCCGCGCTGACACGATGAAGAAGATCGCAGAGGCAGGCGTGAAGGTCGATGCGCAGGCGCTTGATGAGTTCAAGTCTCTTGCTGAAATTGATCTGCGTGTTCAGGAAAGCGCAAGGGCAGCGGAAGGCCAGCAGTTTGATCAGGCCGCTCGCGTCTCGGATATGGACCGTGCAGAGCGAGGACAACAGTTCTCTGAGCAGCAGGGCGACCGCCAGCAGACTCTAGCAGAGCGCCACGCGGAGCAGGATAATGAGCGATAAACTTCCCATCCTTTCATCCTCATTCGCAGGTCTTCCTGTTCCTGGTTATAACCAAGGCGTCTCGTCTCCCTATTCTCGCACAGCAAATGAGTTAATGCGTGGGTTAAGTTACGACTTGAGCCAAGACGTGGTGGATGCGGGAAATCGCGTTGCACAAGCCTTGCTAGCACCTGTCCGTGCAGCTAGGGGTGAGTATGATCAGGTTAGCATTTATCCAAATGGCTATGTTTCGCCGATTGATGAGCGCTTGATTTCTGACGCCGCTGATTTTTCTGGGTTGGTTTCTGTCGGTGCTATGCCTATCCCTAGGCCAATAGGTTCATTGGGCATGGGAAGCGCAAAGATTTCTCCCGACCCCATTCCCGAAGGGTTTCCTATTCAGAAGGGTCAACCCTTCCCGTGGCTGCATAATACAGAAGGGGCTTTCCAATACGTAAGGAACGACAAAAGCATTACTAAGATGGACCCTGCGGGACGGTTCGTTGTTCATGATGATTTGGGGAGAGGGAGGGGGCCTGACGAAAGGTGGATATCCGGCCAATCAACGTTTGAGAACCCTCTATACATACAAGTAAATGGCTGGAAAGAGCGCTTGAATGAAACTTATGGCGGAAAATCTGGCAAAGCCCTTTCCGACGCCTTAAAAAAGGATGGTTACGATGGCATCGTAACGTTCGATAAGTATGGTCCGTCTGAAATCATCAACATAAACGACATTAAGCCGAGGGGCGGAAGATGAGCGTTAATATTGGCGCGTCTAAGCTTCAGCTAAACGTTCGTATCGCCTATGCTGGCATTCTTGGTGGTGGCCTACCTCAAATCCCTCCCGGCTGGGCGTTCCTCACGGATGATGACGGCGTGTTCCTGACAGATGATGACGGCAACTATTTAATCGGAGAAATTGTATGAGCCAGATACCAACTCGCACTCTCCGAAACTATCTCGCTAGCATACCTGATGGGGCTGCATCAAAGGTTGTAGGTCAGGACCTCACTGCCCGTGGCGACTTGGCGCTTATGTCTCAAGCCGTGCCTTTGGGTGGGACTACAGGTCAGGTGCTAACTAAAACCTCTGATGGTGATTATGATGTAGAATGGACCCCGGCTGGCGTCGGGGACATGCAAAAGATCATCTATGACCCTCAGAACATTAATGCTGATGCCTTCGACAGAGCGAACCAAACAGGCACTCAGGACGCGGCAACGATTACCGGACTAGGAACGGCTGCATTCCTCGATGGGTCAACGCTGGCGACTCTTGCCGGCACACAGACGTTAACCAACAAGCGCATTACCAAGCGCGTCATTTCCACTCCTAGCGCATCTAGTATCGGGCCTGATGCCAACGGTCAGGATATCATTGCTGTAACCGAGTTGGCGACAAACCTGACCATCAACGCGCCTACGGGAACGCCAACTGACGGGCAGTGCATGGTTATCCGCATTCAGGACGATGGGAACCCCCGAACGCTGACTTGGAACGCTGCGTATACATCGGTTGCACCAGAAGATCTGCGAACAACGACCATTGCGGGACAGCCCATGTATTGGGAATTCATGTGGAACGAATCTAACAGCAATTGGGAGTTCGTAAACGGTTCTCCACGATTTGGGCTTTGGGCATAAATGTACAGAGCAAGCGTTGACATTTCTGGCGGTGGGGACCACACGGTTATTGCGGGCGTGGCAGGTCAGAGCATTCTCGTGCATGAAACGCTGCTGACCTTCTCTCACGCTTCTACAGAAGCTCTTCGCGTTTGGTTTAAGGCTGATAGCGAAATCAAGGCGGGGCCGTTCTTTGTCACTGACGGCGGAAAGGTCCGATATGAGAACAAGGATGGCGCTAGACGCTATCTAGGGCCCCCCGGCGCGGCTTTAGTGCTTGAGCTTGATGATGGCCTGTCTTGCGCAGGTGATATCTATTACGAGATGGGTGCTGTGTGATGCTTATTACATGGGACGTTGAAAACCCTCCGCCGAAGAGAAATGGACCTGCTGGGCCGATGGGGCCGCAGGGATCTCAAGGCGAACCCGGACCAAAAGGCGATACGGGCGAGAAAGGTCCGCAAGGTGATGCTGGAGCCACTGGCGATGTAGGGCCTCAAGGCGCTACCGGCGCTCAGGGACTAAAAGGCGATAAAGGCGACACCGGAGATACCGGCGCGACAGGCACTCAAGGCATTCAGGGGATCCAAGGCCCCGCCGGTCCTAACGTGGTTTCTTCTCCGACTACGGTTAGCCCATCTTTTGGAACAGCATACGCCGCAACAGTGCCGACGAAACCTAGTTTTATCAGTGCAATGATTGACACTGCATACACTGTCACTGTGGCCACAACCTTAGCAGATACGGTAGAATTACGCATTGGGCCAAATCAGGCGCAAGTTGCAGCAGGAACAGGCGGATTCGTAGCAGCTACGTTCAGATCTTCGGTAACGGGGATTGCCTTGGCGATTGGCCTTGGCATGGGTCAGCGCGGGCAGCTTACAGCTCTACTCCCTACAGGTTGGTTCTGGAGCCTGCGAAGGACGCAAGGGACCGCAGCAACCATTACATCAGCAACAGACCAATCGCTTGGATAGGTGAAATGACAACGCTCTCAGACAGCAAAAAAGTCGCCGCAATTGGCATGTGGATCTTAACGCGCGGGGCCATAATTGGCGTTGCGGTTTCGGTAGTGAAGATTATCGGTCGCTTCCTATGACTACATACGTGTTCGCAGAAGGCGGGTTGATTAACAAAGCAACCGGCGAGTTCGAGCCCTTTGATCGTAACGCTCCCGTTAAGCTTCCACGTATCAGCACTAGCGACGAGCAGGAAGCAACCCTCTCAATGGCGGATGGGAAAATGTACACTTCCAAAGCCGCTATGCGAGAGAGCTACAAGGCAACGCATAACCCTCAGGGCGTGAATTATGTCGAGGTTGGCAATGACCAATCTTACCGACAGACCGCCACGGCGGCGCGCAAGCCAGACGCACAGAAGATTACCGACGCTGTAGACCGCGCCTATGCGGATTTGCAGGCAGGCCGATTTAACGACTAACCCGAAACCTCCCAACTCAGACAGGGAACACTATGGATACCTTTACTCAAGACGCCGCTCCCGAACCAACAGAGTTCGAAAACGATGTAATGCCACAGCTTCCCGCAGAGCATATTCCGACCATCGAAAAGCCTGCCGAGGCTGAAAAGCCAATGTCTCTCGAAGCCGCCCTAACCAAGGCCAAGGCAGAGACAGAATCCACTAAGGATGAAGATGACAAGGGAGAGGCCAAGGCCGACGATAAGAAGGTTGAGGCTAAGGACGAAAAGCCGAAAGAGGAGAAACCTACCCGTGAACGCGGAGAGGATGGCAAATTCGCTGCCAAGGCCAAGGCTGAAGCAGAGCTAGAACCGTCTGATGAAGACGGCGGGAAGGAGCAAGAGGCTGCTGCGCAGTCTGAGAGCTCAAGCAAGCATGAAGCTCCTTCCCAATTCCTTAAACGCGCCAAGGAAGCCTTTACAAAGGCAGATCCTGACCTTCAGGGCGAAATCATCCGCATGCGCGATAACTACGAGAAGGGGATCGCTGAGGGCAAGGAGGCCGCGACTTTCCGCAAGGAACTTCGGGAGTTCGAGGATATGGCTAAGAGCGCAGGCACTACCGTTAAGGGTGCGCTTGCCAATTACGTTGCGATTGATCAGCAGTTGCGAACAAACCCAATGGATGGCGTTCAGCGCGTTCTCGCTAGCATTGGGGTTACTCCAGAGCAATACGCTCAGGCAGTAATGAACCAGAAGGCTCAAGATGCCGCCAACCCAGCAGCGGCAGTGCAGCGCCAAGCAGACGCGCAAGTTCAGCAGCTTCAGCAGCAGCTTGAGCAGGAGCGCCAAGAGAAGGAAGAACTTCGCAGGACAAATGCACTGGCAGAAATCAACGCCAATATCATTGCTCCTTTTGCTGTTGAGCACCCACGCATGCACGAGCCACAGGTTCAAGAGCTTGTTGCCAAATTCATTGAAAGTGGTATAGTGTCGTTCGATCTTCCTGAACAATCGCGTTTGGAAGAAGCTTATGATATGGCGGTGCGGCTAATCCCTGCGGGTCATAAAGAGCAAGAGGAGCGCAAGCCCTCACCCCGTGCCCAGAGGCCGCTAAACCCGGCTGGCAGTAAATCCGTAAGAGGCAATCCGACCGCAGGGGCTTTCTCTGTAGTCAATTCCTCTAAACTGTCACTCGAAGATTCCGTGAAGAAGGCTTTTGCCGACGCTCGCGGATCACACTAGGAAAAGCTAAATGGCGATTAATCCAATTCGCGCCTATCAGCAGACCCTCTCTTCGGCTCTAGCATACTACAAGAGCGGGATTGAGGATCTGGTTCACAACTCCAACGTGGTTTTCAACACCGTACGTGAGAAGGGTAACTATCGCTCTTTTGACGGCCCTGAAATCCGCCATCACCTCCAGTTCAATAAGGGTGGCGTACAGTGGGCAACCGGGTACGACTTCCTTGAAAACCCGCCGATTGAAATGTTCAACGACGCGGTATTCTTCCCGTCCGCGATCTACAGCCCGATCAGCTTCTCTGGTACTCAGCTTCGCGCTAATACCGGCGACCGTATGATTCCACTCATGCGTAACTACATTGAGTCCGCTACTCAGGACTTGGTAGACGGCCTTGAAATCGCAATCAACGGCAACGGCACTTCGTTCAATGGCCGCGACATGGTTGGTCTGGGCGCTGCCCTTCCAATCGTACCCAACGTTGGTACTTACGGCGGCATTCCGCGCAATGTCCCTGAATGGCAAACCACTACCTACGACGCCAACTCCGCATTCCCAGATATTGGTACTGCTATTAACTCGGTGACTATCCAGCCGATGTTGCGCCGTATCACTGGCTTGCGCAGTCGGGGGAATCGGTATGCTGATCTGTTGGTCATGTCACAGGGTCCATTCGATGCTCTTGAAGCTTCGATGGTTGCCCATCAGCGTATCGTCAACGAAACCCGCCTTGGCAAGGTTGGCTTCTCGTCCCTTGAGTTTATTGCAGGTGGCAAGCGCCTTGAAGCTGTTCTTGCTTCGGGTATCGGTAGCTCCATGCCAGCGGATACTGTCTATGGCCTCGAAAGCCGTTCGCTGTATGTCTACTACCGCGATGAACTGAACTTCGATCAGTTGTTCGAAGGTCAGGGCCAGATGCCGATTAACCAAGACGCTATCAGTCAGTACATCGGTTGGGAAGGGCAGTTCGTCCTTGGCAACCCGCTGTTCAGCTGGCGCTTGTACGATTCCGCTCCTTAAGGAAATACGCAAATGGCTTATCCTTTCCGCATTACTCCATCCCTTGGGCCTGACCTAACTCAGGTCTATCCAACTGGCGGCACGTTCTATGATGGTGTTCCTACTGCCTCGCCAAGTTACCAGGTCGGTAGCGTTGTCCGAGGTGTAGACGGTGGCGAGTTCCACTTTGTTACCGCATCCGCTGACATTGCTGCGACTGCCAGCACTGGTACTCAGGTAACTCTTACACAGGCGACCCATACGGTTGCCACTGGTTCAGGTGGTTTCTACACCCCGGCAGGCGTCGCTATTAAAAACGGCGATAGCTTCCATGTTCGCCGTGGTGCTTGGAACGCAATCCCAGCATAAAACTGATGGGCCGGGGTTCGCTCCGGCCTTCCCCTTCTCAGACAAGGAACCCCGACATGGCTGCTAACGCCGCAAATGACCAGACAATCACCCCTGTATTCTACATGTTGGACGTTGAAGACGTACTAGCATCTCGCGCCGCTGGCTTCAAAGTTACAAAGCCTTTGGAAATGGTGGACATTCGTATTCCCGGAAGTCGGCACTACAACCCTCATGAGCCTGCCCACGCCTTCTGGAAGCAGGAAAACGGCGAGGACATTACAAATGCCATGCGCTGGTCAGCGGAATACAAGCACTTCAAGGAAAGGGGCTTCAATGGTGCGCCACGCGGCACGCCTATCAGCAACCTCACTGCTCTGAATAAGACGCAGCTATCGACGCTCAAAGGGCTGTCGATCCTTACCGTTGAAATTCTCGCGAGCCTTGAGGGTAAGAACCTCTCGAATATCGGCATTGGCGCTAATGAGATGAAGCGTGAAGCTCAGAAGTATCTTGACGCGATGCGCGAAACCGTCACGGCAGATGATGTGACGCAGAAGATTGCCGAGCTTCAATTGGAGAATGCGGCCCTGATCAAGCGCCTGATGGAGGAAGAAGCTCAGAAGATCGCGACTCCGATTGAGGTTTCTGAAGAAGATCAGAACGACCCATATTTTGGGCTCACAGATGATGATCTGAAAGACAAGATTAAGCTGTTGGCTGGTGAAAAGCCAAAGGGTCAGCCTCGTCGCGAAACCCTGATCAACATGCTTGTCGAACTTGAAGCTCAGGCTGAATAATGAACATTCTCCAGATTGTGCAGTCTGCTTGTTTGTCGCTCGATTTAGAGCGGCCCTCATCGCTGTTTAGCAGCACAGATCGCACATGGCAGGAGATGCAAGACTGTGTAAACGTTGCTCTGCGCCAGATCGTGGATGAATACGATTGGCAAAAGCTTATTCGCACCGCAGTTGTTACGGGTGACGGGGCAGCTACGGCTTTCCCGTTGCCTTCGGACTATTCCCGCATGGTCAAGGATGCCTCCTTGATTGGGAAAAACTGGATCTTCTATCCAGCCATGCAGATGCAGGATTTCAACCAGTGGCTTGAGCTTCTGAACTTCCCTATTTCGACATGGGAACAGCGCTGGATGCTGTTCGGGGGAAACCTGAACGTAATGCCTATATTGCCGTTAAATCAGACGCTGACATATGGGTATATCTCCGAAAACGTAGTAAATTCGAATGGCGTCGAAACGGCTGAGTTCACTTTGGACACGGACACTTTCGCGCTAGACGATGAAATGCTCCGGCTAGCCATTATCTGGAACTGGAAACAGTCGAAGGGTTACGACTTCCAAGCTGAATTGGCAAAATATCAGGAGCGCTATGAAAAGCAGCGCTTCCGTGATGTAGGTGCGCCGCAGACGCTTATTACGGGCGGACGGAGCAGGAATTATGGACGAGGTTTTGTATGAGCCTAGCTGCTAAACTAGCGCAGTCGAGCGCGCGACAACCCCGGCCCCAGATTACCCCTCAACCGCTTCCGGCCCCCATTGGGGGCTTAGTCACATCACAGAACATAGGCGCGATGCAGCCTGGAACGGCTATCGTTCTGAATAACTGGTTCCCAACGCGCACGAGCATTCGTGTTCGAGGCGGTAACATTTTGCAGGCAACGATTGGGCAAGAGCCGATTGAGAGCCTTCTTGCGTACAATGGACCAACCAAGAAGCTGTTCGCCGCGACAGATGGAGGGATTTATGATGTTTCGTCTCCTGTCACTGACCCCGCGCCAGATGTGGCAGGTCAGACTTCCAACTACTACTCATACGTGAACTTTCCCACCACCGGAACTCACTTCATGGTTGCGGTGAATGGAACTGATGACCTGTTGCTGTATGACGGAACAGATTGGACTCCGGTGGATGGCAGTTCAACACCCTCCATCTTAGGAGTGGACACGGACACCCTTGACCACGTGAACGTTTACCGAAATCGCCTCTATTTTGTAGAAAAAGGCAACTTGAACGTCTGGTATCTGCCTGTTGACTCGGTAGGTGGCACAGCTAACGTTCTTTCTCTAGCTGGCATCTTCTCCAAGGGCGGATCAATCTCTTTCACTGCCACATGGTCAAGTGAGAGCGGCGCAGCGTCTATGCAGGCTTATTTGGTGGTTATGTCTACTGAGGGCGAGGCCGCTGTTTTTACGGGATCATTCCCCGGCGCGGCTGACTGGTCGCTTGTGAACGTCTATGACATCTCCAAGCCCCTTGGGAAGAATGGATGGTTTCGCGCTGGCGGTGATATCGTTATCGCTACAGAAATGGGCTTGGTGCCGGTTAGCGCCGCTCGTTACAAAGACCCGGCTGCCCTTGGACTCGATGCTGTCTCGAAGAATATTGAGCCTACGTGGAAAGAGGCAGCGCAGAATCGCCGCTTGATCCCGTGGGAAATAGCCAAGTGGGATGATAGGGATGCGTTTTACGTAAACACTCCTGCATCTCCCGGCCAGCCTACAATGACTATTGTTGGCAACCTAAAGACAGGTGCTATCTCTACCTATAGCGGGTGGGATAACCGTTGTTTTGCGCTGCATAACGGCCAGCTTTATTTCGGCTCAAACACCGGAACCGTTCACTCGGCTGAAGTTGGCGGCAATGATAATGGAAAGCCATATTACGCTGAGACTGCATTTGCGTGGGACCACCTAGGAACTCCGGGCTGGGTTAAGTCAGTAAAGCAGGCGCAAGCTCTCTGGAACACGGCGCGACCATTTTCATACCGCCTTAGCGCTTCAGTGGATTACAACCAGATATTCCCCATATCGCCGAACTCACTTCCTGATACGGAGCCAGATTCTTTATGGGATTCAGGAGAGTGGGACGAGGCTGTCTGGGATGGCGGTGTTGAACGATATAACCTTCGCACGAGACAGATTTCCATTGGCCGCACCGGGCTGGCGTTCTCGATGCAAATGCAAGTTCCGATGAACAGTGTTAACGCTCCGAACACTGAGCTAATCTCGATCTATCATACAACGCAGCAGGGTGGTTATGCCGTATGACGCCAACGTTTGGCATAGACAAGGCAGTGCATGATTGGGTTGCAAGTCAGCTTGGCTATCCCGGATTTTCCGGTGGGGTGACTAACGCTATTGGGTCCGTTCTAAATGGGCAGCTAATCGGAGGCGTAGTCTTCCATAACTACTACCCCGAAAACGGCGTTATCGAAATGTCGGCGGCTTCAACGGACCCGCGCTGGCTGTCTCGAAAGATGCTTAGAGCTATCTTCACCTACGCAATTGATTTGCTTGAATGCCAAACAGTCGTAATGCGCGTATCGTCCGATAATTCACGAATGCTGAACATTGCCGAAGGATTTGGCTTCAAACTATATACAATCCCTCGCTTGCGGGGTAGAATGGAGGCGGAAACCGTGTGCGTTTATACAGACGATCAATGGCGTTCTAGCCGTTTCAACAGGAGAAAGTGATGGTTCTAAACCCAAGTTTCCCCGGCGTGTACGCTCCGAACAAGGTGTCTGGTTACTCCAAACTTGTTAACTTTGGACCAAAATCTATGATTAAGCATGATGTGAGTGTGGGGGATACCCATTCGCCCGTCAAGGAGGTGTGCCATCGGTAAAGCTCCCTCCGCTCCCAACCCCGTTACAACGGCAAACGCGCAGACAGCTAGCAACCGCGAAACAGCGGTAACGCAGGCTGGCTTGAACATGGTTGATCAGACCGACGCAATGGGGAACTCTCTGAAGTTCTCTCAGAACGGCACGTGGTCTGATGGAACTCCTCGCTTTAGCGCTACACAGTCTCTGTCAGCGCCTCAACAACAGTTGATGAATACCGGGGTGGCGACACAGCAGAACCTCGCCAATCTCGCCAAAGAGCAGTCGGGCAGGATTTCTGGCCTTCTCAACCAAGACTTGGATTGGTCAGCGCAGCAGGGCTATCTCAACGATCTAACCGCCCAGAACCTGAACCCGCAATGGGATCGCATGGCGGAACAGAACGAAACGGATCTTGTGAACCGAGGGCTGCGTCCGGGATCAACGGCTTACAATGCGGCAAAAGACCAGTTCCAACAATCACGCTCCAGCGCGTTCAACAATGCGAACCTGAACAACTACAACTCTGCGCTTCAAAGTCAGATGACGTTGCGCAATCAGCCTCTAAATGAAATTCTCGCGCTTGCTGGTCAGGGGCAGGTCGCATCTCCTAGCTTTGCGGCCACTCCTCAAACTGGCGTAGCCGGGACAGACGTAGCAGGCATTACTCAGGGGGCCTATAATACCGCAAGTCAAGGCTATAACTCAATGATGGGTGGTCTAGCCAGCGCAGGCGCAGGACTTCTTGCGGCTCCGTCATCGAGCATTCTTGGCGGTCTTTTTGCGTTGTCAGATCGTCGCGCCAAAAAGAATATCGTTCGCGTTGGACAGACTGATAGCGGCGTCAACATCTATCGCTTCGAATATCTGTCTGGCGGTGGTCCGCAAATGGGTGTTATGGCTCAAGAGCTTCAGGAAACTCACCCACACGCTGTTGTTGAAGGCCCAGATGGGCTGCTCCGTGTGAATTACGCAGAGGTTGACTAATGGCTAGCCCGTTCATCTGGGAAGGTAATACCGGCTCTATTCGCACTCCGGGCGGGGCTAGGGATGCGCGCGCAACCGCAGCAGCTCTTGCCGCTGGCCGTCAAAAGGTCGCGTCGAATGGCTGGGAAGGATTATCACAGATTGCTAATGCTCTGAGCGAGCGCGCTTGGCGTGACGAAGCGACTGCTGCGGAAGAGGCGGGGGCCGCAAGCGCTGCTGAGGCATTGGCTGGGATTACGCCTGAATCTGATTTCAGTTCGATTGCCAACGCTCTTTCCAACCCTTGGATTAGCGATTCTCAATCAACGATTGCATCTGCGCTTCTACAGCAGAACATGCAGCAGAATGATCCGATGTATCAGGCACAGCTTGCGAACCTGACAGCACCGCCGCAAGCCGACCCTACTGCGGGGATGCAGAATTATCAATTCCTTGTGGCTCAAGGCATGACCCCAGAAGAAGCAATGGACATGTCTTTTGGCGCTGGCGGAACCACCGTTAACAACATTATGAGCGGCGAAAAGTTCAACGACAAGTTTGCAGAGCAGGATGCGGCGGCTATCGCTTCTGCCTCTGAAGCTGGCATCGCTGCAATCCGCAACCTTCCACGTATTGAACAGCTTGAGTCCCTTCTGAACGAATCTGGCAGTGGTGGGGTTCAGAACTTGCAAGTTCTGGCTGGGAACCTTGGCATTCGAACTGAGGGCCTTGATGAGTTGCAGGCAGCACAAGCGATTATTAACTCGCTTGTTCCAGAGCAGCGCCAACCTGGTTCCGGCCCGATGTCTGATTCGGACCTTGCGCTGTTTAAGGAAAGCTTACCACGGATTATCAACTCTCCGGGTGGCAACCAGTTCATCATTCGTCAAATGAAGGCAATTGCTCAATATGATGCTATGGCTACTGATATTGCAAACCGACTAAGACAGGGGCAGATTGATCGCTCCACAGCTTTTGCAGAGTTGCAAAACAGGCCGCATCCTCTTGCAGAGTTCTATAACTCTGGCCTTGCAACACCTGCTGCTCCCGCACAAGCTGCGCCCCAGCTTCCCCCCGGCGTTACTATCCGCAGGATCGACTAAATGGCAAAGTTTGAGCTTTCCTATAACGGGCAACGATATGAAGTTGAAGCGCCAGATGAAGCAACGGCGATTTCTGCGTTTCAGTCCCAGATGGGAAGCGCGCCGCCTACGGCTGAGGGTAAGTACAACACTGCCCTTGAGAGTGTTCGGCAGTCTCAATATGCGAACATGACGCCAGAGCAATGGCAAAAGTTCTCTGAATTTAATTTCTCACCATACAATGCTACAGACCAATTTGATCAAGGTGCCTCTCTTGGCTTCGCTGATGAAATTGCAGCGGGTATTGGCGCTATTGGTCCGCAGGTTTCTCGATGGTTCGGGAATGAGCAGTCGCCAGACTTCGGAACCGCTTATAATCAGCTTTGGGAGCTTGAGAAGGCGCGCCGTGATTATGGCAAGGAAACTATGGGCGGATTACAGTCCATTGGCTCCGAGCTTGCTGGCGGCTTGCTTATGGCTGGCCCTCGCGCTGTAGGTGGCGCGGCAAATGCAATTACTAGCGCTGTTATGCCGTCTCGTGTCGCCAATGTCGCGCAGGGAGCGGCGGCTGGTGGTCTGATGGGTGGTGCGTACGGGTTCGGGTCTGCGGACGAGGATAGGTTGCTAAACGCGGGGATTGGCGCGGCGACAGGCGGTGTTGTTGGTGCGGTTGCCCCCCTCGTCGCGGAAGCTGTTCCTGCGGCCTATCGGAGCCTAGCCAATCGCGGCGCTCGCAATGAGGCTGCTGCTACCACTGGGTACTCTCCAGAAGCAATGCAGGTTCTTCGGCAAGTTACCGCCTATGACGACGCATTGGGTACTGCGGGTGATGACGCTCTTCGCCTAGCAGGGCGAGAGGCTATGTTGTTAGACTCTGGCACCAATGCTCAGTCTGTAGCTGATGCTTTGATGCGCAAACCGAATGAAGGCGCGCGCGTTCTTAATTCAGCTCTTGGGGAGAGGGGAGCTCGTGAGGCGCAAGCTCTAACCGGCGCTCTCGATAATGCATTTGGTGCGCCAGAGGGGGTTGCAACTCTTCGTTCGAACATTGCTCAGGGGAGCAGCGCGGCGCGCTCCTCGGCGTATGATGCTGCGTATGACAGCGCTATCGACTATGCTAGTGACGCGGGACGGAAGTCGCAGATGATGGCTCAGTTGCTTACACGAAAATGCCGGATGTTCGCCAGATCGATTACATTACGCGCGCTCTAAATGACAAGGCAGCCTCGAATGCGGGCCTTGGGGCTCTTGGCGGGCAGACAGCACAAGGCCGCTCTTTCCAGAACCTAGCTCGTGAACTTCGGGACGAGGCGCGTATTGCTGCTCCAGCCTATGGTGAGGCACTAGAAACGGCAGCAGACCCAATTGGCCGCTCTAAAGCAACCCAGTTCGGGTATGACATGCTTGGCGCTCGCACGGCTAGAGATGTTGCTGCTCGTGAAATTAACGGAATGACAGGCCCTGAAAAGCAGGCTGTAGCATCCGGCATCCGCTCTCGCATTGATGAGAGTGTCGCTAATGTCACCCGCGCGGTTTCTACAGGGCGAGAGGATGAGGTCAGCCAAGCCTTGAGGGCCATGCGGGACCTTACATCAACTGGCAATCGGGATAAGATCGCTACCTGATTAACGAGACGGTGAATTCTGATAGTGTGGCAAATGCTTTGCTTCAGGGAAAGCCGGTTAATGCTGCGCAAAGAGGCGTCCAAGCCCTTACAGGCGTCACCCCAGAGAGCATAGCCGCTCGCGGAAATCAGGTAACAACAGACATTGCTCGCGCCCTTGCGTTACAAGGACCTGAACTGCAAAACGTTCGCAATGCGCTGCGCGTCTATGACCAAAGCGCTCGTGGGAACGATGCTCTGGCTGAAGTTATTCTTCAGCGCGGCCTTGGTCTTGGCTCCGCTCTGCGCTATCCAGCTTCCATGCAATTGCAAAACACAGGGCAATAACCAGTATGGCAACTGATGCCCCTAATCCAAGGTGTGAGCTAGAAATCCGGTACATTCCTGCACCGACTACTGCTAGGATGATCATGGATAGCGGGCTATGCAATGGCGTACACCAGAGCAAAAGAAGCGGAAAACGCTGCCACAACAAGAATCAGGCGCATAAGTCCTCCGGGCTGAAACACTGGTTCTTTCATAATTCCCTCTCCTCAAGGCTTACATCATGGCAAGCAAGCTAAGTGAAAAGCAATTAGACGTTCTTGTCAAGACCGTGCTTGGCGAAGCTCGCGGCGAAGGGGTGGGCGGCATGGAGGCTGTTGCGCAGGTCATCAGAAACCGCGCCAACTCTGGGAAGTATCCGAACGATCCTATGGCGGTTGCTCTCCAGCCATATCAGTTTAGCACATGGAACCGAGGTGAGGGCGGGAACAACCCGCAGCAGTTCAAGTCTGGTACTCAACAGTACGAAACTGCGCGGCAAGCTGTCGAGCGCGTATTCTCCGGCGATTCCATCGATCCGACGAATGGCGCTCTGTTCTATCACACACCTCAAGTTAACCCAAATTGGGCTAACGAGGTGAATAAGTATGGAACAACCCAGATCGGGAACCACATATTTTACAACGGAAATCCAGTTCCTCCGCGCGATATTCCAAACGTTGTCGCTTCACAGCTAGACGTTCGTCCGCCTGCTGTTACTGGTTATCCTAGCGACCTTCCTCCTATGCTGGCAGCGCAGAGGAATTGGCAGCCATCACAGGTTGACGATTCCTTTTATCGCGGGATCTTTAATCCTGCTGACATGCCTGTTGATTGGAGTTCTGTGCCTGCGAGTGCTGGCCAGCCGATTGCGACAGTTCCGACGCGCCAAAGCGTCCCGCCAATGATGAGCTACGCAGGTCAGGAACGCGGGACGCCTACAGCGTATAGCACACGAACCATTGACACGATTCCGACCCGTCAAAGCGTAAGCGGCCAAATGTCTTACGCTGGTCAGGAGCGCGGGCCATCGCAAACAGCAGTTCCGTACTCGGCAGGAACTACCATTGCCACCGTTCCAACACGACAGAGCGTTCCTAGCACTATGTCATACGCAGGGCAGGAACGAGCAGCGCCAGCGCCGTATTCTGCGGGGACGACTATAGCGACAGTACCAACACGGCAATCTGTTGCGCCAATCATGTCCTATGCAGGGCAGGATCGCGGGGCTCCAACAACCTATAGCGCGCGCACGATTGCGACCATTCCGACGATTGCTGAAGCTGCCAAGCCAAAGGCGACAGCGCTTTCTAGGGATAGTGTCAATCGCTCTCTAGCGGCGACACCGGCGTCTGGTGCGCAAACCATTGCTACGGTCCCCACTACCGTTCCATTGCCGCCTATATCGTCCTCCCCGATTGGCGTGCAGCAAAGCAATATCCAGAAGCAACGGGCGGAACAGCAGTTAATGAGGGAGGGCGTTCCAGAACGTGTTGCAACTCAGATGGCAAGCGCCGCAAACCAGCCAGCGGGCGCGGCAAAATTCCAAGACCGTCTTGCGCCAACATCGATCCCGATGGTTTCTGCTGTGCCCCAAGTTGCATCTCAGTTGTCTGTCGGACCAGCATCGGCTGTTCCTCTTCAGGCTCCACATGTTGCAAATATTCCTCTTCCTCGCGCAAGGCCATCTCAGCCCACGCCACTCATGGCGCCAATAGGGCAAGGTGTAGGCCGGATGGGGACGGCAATCACCGCGCCTATCCAAAGGGCTGTAGCGCCGTTAATGGCCGCTGCGGCACAGTCTCCTGCCGCTCAGCCACTAACACCAACCTCGAAACGTCAATTCGGCGCTGGTGAGGCTACAGACGTAACGGGAATGGATATGTCTTTGAATCCTATTTCAATTCAGAACAGCGACCGCTGGCTGACCGGGTACTAGAGGTTTTGACGAGGATATGATAAACAATAAGACGAGATTGTTCGGAGAATAGAGACAATGCCACGTACGGGACCATCTGGGACTTACACGCTCCCTCCAAACACTGACAACCAACAGCCTAACACGACCATTCGGTCGGCAATGTTCAATGGGTTTGCTACAGACGTTCAGCAGGCACTAAACACTGAGTGGCCAGCGGATCTTTTGCCTGCAATTCCGGACGACAAGCTTCCTGTTGTTCCCATAGAAAAGGGGGGGACGGGCGGCGAAACCCTTGAAGAGGCCCAAGAGAATCTTGGCATTCTTTCGGCAAATTATACCCTAATGTCGATGCAGCCCAGCCTAATCGTTAACGGTTCTCTTATCGATAGTCAGCAAAACGGAAACACGCTTGGCACAACAAACGGGTATTTTGCGGCGGATCAGTTCGCTTTGTATTTCACTGCTGCAACAGCGGCAATGTCGATCCAGCGCATTGAAAGCCGTACTCTCGCAGGATCTGCTCATAAGCTAGAGTTTAAAACTACAACAGCAAAGACAACGCTTGGCGCAACGGACTACGTATCCATCTCTCAGCCCATTGAAGGCTCTCAGCCTGAATTCATTGCTGCTGATTGGGGCGCGGTAGGTGCAAAGCACTTCGTCTTCCGCTTTGAATTTTCAGCCCCGGCGGGCCTCTACCACGTTCATGCAACCAACTCGGCAGCAAACCGACACATCGCCATTCCGTTTACGGTGGCTTCGGGCGATGCTGGCGTTGCGAAGGTCTACGAGGTTTCCATTCCCGGCGACACTTCGGGCACTTGGCTCAAGGGTGATGGGCAGATCGGCGTATTGCTTGACATTGTGCTAGCGGCAGGCTCTTCCGTCACAGGCGGAACAGCTGGAACTTGGGGCAGCACGACTTACTACGCGGCCAACACCCAAAAAAACATTCTCGATAGCACTAGCAACGTTGTTCGGCTGGCCGACTTCGGCCTGCGCCTCGATCCTGATTCGACCGGTGTTTATGGGCTGTATCGGGTAGGGGAAGAGAATAACGTATACCGCAGCGAAAGATACTTCTTTAAAACGTACGATCCAGAAACACCTATCGGGTCAATCGAAGCTCCTGGGTCTCTTTCGTCTTCGAATGCTGGGACAGCAACGTCACTTGGCGGTCTTTACTGCCAACTCCCGGTGCTAATGTCGAAAATTCCGGTTGTAACTTTTATATCCTCCGGTACGGGGCAGTCTGGTTTCGTCCGTAGACCCGGAGCAGATGCACAAGTTCAAACAACAAACCCCTCGCGAAGAAGTTCTGGGTTCCCGGTCCTGACGAACCCGTCCATTCAAGCAGTATACACAGCGCACGTTACCGCTGTTGCGAGGCTCACATGATCTACGCATCAGCAGTATATGCAGACGCAGAGCACACGCTGGTTACTGGCACGGATGCTGAGGGTAACACGCAAACCCGCTCCGTCGACAACCCGCACGAGCTTCGCCGCGAAGACGAGTTCATCACAGGTTTCCTATCCAATGGAGGGGTGATCGCGGATTACGTCCCTCCTCCTCCTCCAGATCCTGTTTTGTGTTCGCATTGCGGAGAGCCGATCTAATGAAGCGCATTATCATTCATTGGACGGCAGGCGGGAACAAAGCCAACTCAACGGACAAAAAGCACTACCATGTGCTGGTAGAGGGTGACGGGAGGCTTGTCGCTGGCAATCACCCCATTAGCGCCAACAAGCCCCCTCTCTCAAAAGAGTATGCAGCGCACACATTGAATTGCAACACCGACTCTATCGGCGTTTCAATGTGCGGCATGGTCGGGGCTGTAGAGTCGCCATTTAATCCCGGCAAATCCCCAATTACCAAAGTTCAGTTCGACGCGATGATTAAAGAGGTCGCTCGGCTGGCTAAGTCATATGGGATTGCGATTAGCCCCCAGACCATCCTCACCCATGCGGAAGTTGAGGCCAACCTAGGAATCAAGCAAAAGGGAAAGTGGGACATTTCCATTCTCCCATGGGACACAAAAACCAAAGGCGCAAAGGTCATTGGCGACTTGATCCGAAAGGAAGTGTCCGCAATCAACAAGACTGCTGCTAAACCTGTAGAAAAGCCGGTAGAGCAGCCGAAACCTTCCATTCCAGTATCTACACTACCCGAAAAAGCTCCTACGCTTCTGGAGCGTCTTGTAACGTGGCTATCGTCACTCTTTAAGAACTCCCTGAGTTCCATGCAATCCTCCCTGCGGAAGTTGCTTTGACCGTAGCCAGCGCCGCTGCAACTGTTAAGCTCGTCGTAAACGTTCTGCGCGATGGCGTGTCGGGCCTGACAAAGCCGCAGCCTCCCGTTCAGAAATGAAGATTGGCTTAATCCTCTGGCTTCTGGGAATCGTGCATGACTTTGTGCGATTCCTAGAGCGCCAGAAGTGGAAAGCGGAAGGTCGCAATGAAGTTCTTAAAGAAACCGACGAAGAACGACTTAACCGCATCGCTCTTGCTAATGCTGCTCGCGCTGACGCTGATAGTATTAACGGGATGCACAACGACCCGTACAACCGCGATAACCGTTGATACTAGCTGCGGCGCGTTTGTACCAATCACATATAGCGGGGCTAATGATACCGCTGAGACTATTTCACAGATCCGCGCACACAACGCCGTGATCGCAACTCTTTGCCCTCAACATGAGTTTTAACATGGCTGTGTCTGATCGAGAAATAGGCGAGTTAATTGGTGACGTTAAGGCCATCAAGCGCGATATGACGCGGATGGAGAATGACACCAAAGACATCAAAGCGGCTGTCGATCGGTTCAACAGCCGCTTTGATCAGATGGATGGTGCGTGGAAGCTAGCAGTATGGGGTTCTGGTATTGTTGGAGCCTTAGGCATGTTCGCCCTTACGAAAGCCCTTCCCTTTGCCTTTGGGCTTCTTCCTCGTATTTAGGAACTCAGATCTGTTCTTCTATGTTACTGCGCATCTTTCGGAGCCTCCGGTAATGGCTGCCACTTGGTTGCCTCTATAAATGGTCCTGTCCAATCAGCGGTTGTTGAGCACCAGCTAGAATCAATTTCGTCCCAATACCCCGTCAAACGAACAGGCTTGGTGAAATTCACTTCTCTAGTTTGAGTTGGAGTGCCGTAAAGTAGGACGCTAGTACCATCCTTCGGCGCAGTTTCAATCGGTTGCCACTCCATCATTTCCATCCCTGAATTATCCGAACTGCACGATTTCCATTAGGCATGAAAACGTCAAGACCGACATTAACCCGCTTCATTGCCTTGCGCCGCGCCCGACGCAATCGAGACAGTAACGCTGCCACTGTCATTTCCGTGCCACCAGCTGCCATTGATAGAACTTTCGGTTGGAAACGTTGATCGTCTTCGTGGTCATGGCCTCCCGCTCGAATAGGGCTGATAGACCTTCGTGGTTATAGCTCATTCTTTATCCCTCACACATGCCACCCAGAACACAAGAAACACTGGGCATAATCCGATATAGACGCCGATCCAGAATAGGTTTCCGGGGATCATCAGAATGCCCCAAACCAAATTCCAATGCCATGGATAATCCCTATTGGGAATAGAAGGGCTCCTGCAAGAAGTAATATCCACGAAGCAGTTTGGATGCTAACAATGATATGCGTCATCCACGCTGCGATTAAACCGACGACAACGATAAGGGCCATGATAACTCCTGTGCCTTCTTTCATTTCTTCTTCCCAAGCCCATTTTCTTTAGCCAACTGACTGCGGCGTTCGCTATACGCCTTGCAAACCGTGGGGTAGTCGTCTGGCAGCCCCCACTTCGCCCGATACTCTTCTGGCGTCATTCCGAGAATCTTCAGATGGCGCTTGATGGATTTGAACTTCTTCCCGTCTTCAAGGCAGATGATATACTCATCTGTTACCGACTTCTTAATCGGAACGGCTGGAACGAGTTCCTTCTTTGGTTCGATAACGCCAGAGGTTAGGATTTGCATGTAGGCAGCGTGGATGCGAGGGATTGCTTTGACAACATTGTCAATATTCTCCTCGACAGAGGCCGAAATCGCGCCTTGATGAAGAGTTGCGATATAGGACAGAATAGCTTCGTGCGCGTAATGGGTAGCTGTATCGCCCAAAGACCACTCCTTGAATGCCGAATAGCTATCCCGGATAATGTCTTGCGTGTTCATATTCTCTCTCCTTATTTCAGTGTGTGAATGCAGGTATCTGCACTCATGGTCTTTGTGCATTCTGCAAATGGATCGTCGCTATAGATAAGAGCGTAGGCAAACAATCCAATTATAAGAATGATAATTGCGGTAACGATTGGATCTTTAAGCATTACGAATCTCCCTTTCGCCACTCAATCTACATCATTCAGAACTATCGTCAACACCATTACTGGCTGACAATCTAACTTGCTTAATGAGTTCTTTATTCGCCTTGCACCATTCAATCAAATCAAGAATGGCTTTCCGCAACTCCCTGCGGTATTGATTGGTTGCTTGCTCTTTGCCGGCTTTAGCCGCAAGCTGTGCTATCTCTGATAGGCTCTGCCGCTGCTCTGCAAGCATTTGCTCGATGTTGGGTTTAGCCATGATACAGCCTAACCATAGTTCCTAGGTTCCTACATTCCGCGTTTGATAACGCTTGTAGAGCCCTTTCCCCTGACGCAAATAAGGTTGTTCCTGTCGACGGACTTTTCCCCTCAGTTCCATCAGGCCGAATAAACTTTACCCTCCCATCAATAAGCAGAAAAGCATCAGAGCGTTTGGCTGCCTTTTGCCACCACCCTGCGCTAGTTCTGTCTGGGGTTAGGGCTATTCCATTTCCATGCTTAAAGAACTTATCAAGCCATGGCTCTAGGCCGTTTCTTCCTCCAAAAGGGGGATTCATCCATACGAATCCGCACCAATCTTTAGCCAAGCTGTCCTCGAATATTTTTTGACTGCAAGGCACGTTAGTTTCTGTTCTTGGGCTGGCGACGTCTAAATCAAAATACTCTCCCAGAGCATCAAATATGTATTTTGGTGTATACCACTCATCGCTCTTCCCGATACCTTCCCAGTAGCTCATTTAGTGTAATACCCCATTTCTCTTAGGTGCTCTAAAATCCGGCGAGCGTGTTTCTGAGCGCTCCGGTCAATGCCTTCAATGTTAGCCAACTCTGTCACCGTGCCTTCTGGGTTTAGAACTGCCTCCATTGCCTCGGCAAACGGGCCATCTTCGTCTAGTACGTAGTGCCCTTTATCAATCAACTCTCTAAGGGCATAGAACGCGCTGAGCCCGAATTTCGCAGCACTCTCCCTTCGCTCCACATATGGCCGCAAAATCTCATCTGCGGCGCGTCTAGCGTGGCGTGTGGCGCTCTTTCGCTTCGGATAGTGCAATCCATCCAGTTCGATATCCATTGCCCGCTCTAGGAGCTTCAAAACCTCAGCATGATCTTTGTGAGTTCGGTCCGCAACTCCTGCATAAACGACGCTGTAGACGATTCCGGGAGGGATAATGCGTTCAACGATTGGGATTGTAGTGTTACCGCTCATCGCCTGACCCGCGCAATGCCTTTCGTGCTGTTCGATCTGCCAGCTTTACGAGGTTTAACTCTGCTGCTTGGGAAAGAGGAATGCCGAGTTCCCGACATGCCGCGCCTAGATACCAGAGAACGTCTCCGACTTCCTTGATGAGAAGTTCCTTGCGCTCTTTGAGGGGCTCTCCGACAATCATCAAGTCATCATCGCGCATCGCCTTGCCTAGGTGCTCTGCAAACTCTCCAGCTTCGCCATTCATCTTCAAGGCGACATAGGTAAGCCCGTTTGGTCCGCCCATGCCCGGATAGATAGCCGACTTACTCGATAGGTCTTGATATAGGTCGAGAAGGTTGCCGGTTCCATCAATCTTCCGCATCGTCTGGAATAGGTGTACGTCTTCATTGCTTAGGTTGTTCATTCTGCGTCCTTTGCCTTGAGCGTTGCGAGGATGATTGCGAGGGGGAGAGTGCAGCCAATCCAACCGGCCTTCACAGTCACATATGGCTCTACGTTGAACTTCTGCACCGTCACGCCGTAGCCAACCACCTCCTCGTTGGCGTTGTTCCATGCGTCGATCTTCGCAACAAACCACCCCGGCAACACCCGCTCCGCAAATGCCAGCGCCGCGTCGATGGAGGAGGTGTAAGCTGGGGCGCGCACACTAGACAGCACGTGTTGATCCTCACCGTCATTTGGGTGAACCAGACCGCCACGACCACGGACGAAGTTCGCATATTCTGGTTGGATCCATCGGTAAATATCTTCGTCCACCTCACGATCCGCGCCACTCAGTCCCTCAACGCGGGCGATCAGTTCTTTTAAGTCACTCACTTCATATCCCCTTCTTCATCTTCCATGTTGTGTGGCTCAATGCCGTGCTGTTTGGCTAGCGAAATGCTAACCCGTCGCCCATCATCGGTTACGAAATAGTCCGCTTCGAAAAGCTGGTCTGCTCGTTTAAGGCGCTCTCTGATTTCTGCTTGCGCTGTTTCGTCTCGAATGTCAGGGGCCAGATTAGCCTTGGCCTCTTCCATGAGCTTCCGAACCTTGGCAATTTGATCTTGGCTTCTGACCTTGAATAAGTGGTCATCCTTTTCCCTCTCTTCTATCTGCAACACAGCATGTTCCCGAAAGCGCTGTGTTTTCCCCTCGTTAAACCTAACAGTTCGCACCTGAGTTGCTAACTGATCGGCGGATGGAGCAAAGGAACGGGATCGCTCATCTCTCGCCACCTGCCCGGTTATAAACTGTTCCACAGCAATTGCAACTAATCTTGCCGGGAAAAACTGCACAGCCTTTAGGTATGTATCAAGCGTTGCTCTGCTGATACTTTTATCAGCGCCCGGATATGCGCGGAATAGGTTCAAAAGCAAGGCTTCCTTGGCTAGAGCTTCCTGATCCATTTCTAATCCTCTCTGCCAGATCCATTTCCAACCGGTCTAGGTTGCTCATGTTCCGACTTGGTATCATCGGGCGGGTGTCCTGCAATTCATCCTCCCAGCATCCCGCGTTCAGCCAAGAGGCAGGGTGTTTGATGAATTGGTGTTCTGTCATTCGAGTATGGTAGGCGTAACGCTCAACGCCTGCCATAATTTCTGCGTGTGATGCAACCTTGAGAGCCTTATCGTAAGCCTTCTTTGCTGCGATCTTAGCCACGCGCCTTGGGTAACATGCCCAGAATTGATCAAAGGTCATTCATCTCCTCCAGAGACTATGCAAAACTTTTTTGGAGGCTTCCTAATTGGAGCCCACATATCGGCGTCCCCATACCCACAGCTATGCTCCCATGTTGCCTCATACTCCCTTCCTTTCACGCAGTGCCAATGGCCAGAAACTATAAAGTCAAAAATACCACACCACTCTCTGTAATATAGCATTATTTCGACGTCTGGACTGCGTGGTGTATCATTATCAATTGGCCTCCAATCTAGATATTCGTTCTCACATTCAATCCTCTCTAATACCAGACATCTATCGCATCTGACCTTTCTCTTAGACATTCATTCTCTCCTCAGAATGGAATATCATCAAAGTTCGCGGCAATCTCGTGCAAAGAACCCGCCTTTTGAACGTTATTAGAACCCCCATCTTCCTTTCGTCCATCCAGAATTACAAGAGAAGAGTTAAAATTCGGTAACGTGATCTCAGTTGAGTACTTGTCCTGACCGGATTGATCCTGCCATTTGCGGGTTTGTAACTGGCCTTCGATGTAGACCTTGGACCCCTTGCGCAGATACTGCTCAGCAACGCGGGCTAGGCCTTCATTGAAGATAACCACGCGGTGCCATTCTGTGCGCTCTTTCTGCTCTCCGCTGCTACGGTCTTTCCAGCGCTCTGATGTGGCTACAGACAGGGTCACAACCTTGCCGCCGGTTTGGAGTGTGCGCACATCTGGATCATTACCCAGAGAGCCTAGAATGATAACCTTATTCACGCTACCTGCCATTTTTGTTTCCTTCCTTGTTACGACAAGTTTATGTCTATTAGTCCTGAAAAGCGAAGTCCGCCCGTCACGCCTTCTTCCAGCCTACTAGCTATCGAAAGAAATGCAGGCGGGACCATATTTTTAATTTCCGGGGGAGCATCATAGTACCGGACAAATTCAAAGCCCTTTGCCATAAACTCCCCGTGTAGCTTGGTAAATGCTGCTCTCATTCTATCCTCGGAGCTATCTAGCATCGCAACCAAGGCAACACGTTCACCCTCTCCTGTCGCATAGTAGTCGCTGTATCCGATACAAACCCGTTCGTTCATTTCATATCCTTTCATCCATAGCTTCGCCGCTTTAGAAGCGAGGAACGGTTAGACCGCAGTTCTCGCACTTCCCGCCCAGTTTTCCGTTAGCTCCTCTGTAGGCGACAAAAGTATCCGCGCATTGCGGGCACTCAAACGATCCACTCGTGTTTTCCTTCAGTTCCAGCTTAGACGCCAGAACCAAGGATTGCATAGATGGTGGCACCCTCTTTTCGCTCATCTCGGTTTCCTATCTCAGTTCTATTGATGGGCTGGTTCTATCTAAGTTCATGACCGATGTGAGAGTCCCGTTTGATGGGCATAAGGGGACCAGCGTCCAGTCAATCGAATGACGAGAACGCGGCCCTTATCCCTGCATGATCTTGACCGCCGGAGCCGCCCGCCATTCAGAGCCCTTCTAGTAGAGTTGCACCCCTAGAAGGTCGTCTTCAACTTAAACCGCCGCGCTTGGCGATCCGCGCCCCCTCAAGACTTTCAGGTCGGGGTTGGAATATGCGCGCCCATAGTATCCAGTCACACAGCAAAGCCCTACCGGTCTCCGCAAACTCAGCTGCGGACCTAGGCAATTCACAATGTGTTGGGAGGTAAGAGGCTTGATATACGCCACATATTGGGCTATCAATGTCTTACCGAACGCATCGTGACTGCTTCGGTCATCGTTCAGGAGCGCTAACTCGCTGAACGTCTTATTTCTAGCATAAGTCTTGGCTGGCTTGCAACCCCTCTCCAGTAGATCATGGAGAGGGGTTTTTCTTTGTTCGGGTTACCGCTATCTTATCGCTGCGCAATCCGCGCCAGATAGAAAGATAGATACCATGTTCATCATTAAGAACCTGAAGGGCAGTACCACAGAAGTTGTTTGGGAGGCGACAAAGTACGTTTACCACACTACGCGACATGAGGATAACGAAGAGCACTACACAAGTGTTTTTGAATTCTTAACTCCACGCGGAGAGGGCATAACGATTCTGGACGGGTCTGTTTTCGTTATGAATGAGAATGGGAAGACCATCGATCGATACACGCCGACAGTTTTCACAGGGTTCAGAGAAAAGCCTTTAGACGGGATTCTCTGACTTGCAACCCCTCACTTGACCCCCATCGAGTGAGGGGTTTTCTTTTGCCCTGTGGAAACTGAATCACCCCTTGCGCATCTAAAGCCATAGCGCTAATCTCGAATGGTCGGGTCGAGTCTTCCCTCCCTTATCCTCCCCGACAAAGGCCCTGCGGGTTTCCCCCTTTCCCCGCAGGGCCGCCCCTTCAATCAAAGTTAAGCTCGTGAATTGCTTCTTTCGAAGCTTCCTTAGCCCGCTTCCAGACCATGAACTTCTTGGTCATTTCCTCTGGATCTTCTCGAACGGGCTTCGCCTTCACTGGCACCGGGTTGATTTTATCCAAGTGCATAAACTTGTTCAGCTTTACCACCTTGTACTCATTGAACCAGTTTACGAGCTCGTCCACGTTGGGAATATCGAGCATCATTGAGATGTCTTCCCATGATTTTCGCAGGCGTAGCAGGTGCTGTACGCGGAGGTATAGGGTTGTGTTCTTGCTGTGCAGCTTTTCGATGCCGACTGGATTAGTCATTCTTCCATCTCCTTAATGGTCACTACAACCAACCCGCCCTTTACGGGTTCTCCGATTTCATACGTACAGACAAAGTCTTTATCATTCATGAACAGAGCGTCTGCAATTCCGTCCTCTACTGCCTTCATAGACGCCGCGCAGTTCGTTCGGTCTGGCGTCCGTTTCGTCTTGGGATGGAATACAAAGCCCAAGGAGGCCCGTTTCCACTTCTCCCCAGCACCTTTACCCCCAACAGCGACAAGAGCCGCTGCTGCATCGTTTCTAGCCTGTTTCGTTGGGCCTATCTTCGACCTCCAATGAGACGGAGGGTTGGGCCACAGCTGTTTTACCGGCCATGCTAGCTTGATTGTGAACACCGCTCACTACATCCTTTTTGATAGCCAATCAAAGACAATAATTGGAATTGCTGCCCCGGTTATGATTGCAAGCGGCACGGCGAAGCACATGAATAGGATTTCAACCATTTCTCTCACTCCTCATAAGCTCTGCTGTAGCGAATATCTTGTACTTGGCTATTCGCTTGGTGATAGGCCCTAGCCTGTTAGCCTTGATGAAGGCTGGCTTGAGGCGGATGGATTGGAGTTTAACCCTGGGGTACATTTGGGGGCTCCGGGAGTGGCATCCAGTGAGTGGGATTGACAACAGCCTCGGCGGGTTCATCGTTAACCCAAGGGAACCACCATCCGGGAATCCATACATATCCGGATTCCCAATCGCCATCATCAAAGCCATCGCACCAAACTGCTACGCATTGTCCTTGATCTTTGTAGTGTCCTAGCCCTTCTGCATTAGCCGCGTAATCTGTTAGCTTGTAGGGAATGTGCGGATCGATAAATGGGTCTGCGTCATGATTGTAGTACACCCATATCTTGGTCCCGTCCTTCGGCGCTGTCTCAATTGGCTGCCACTCACTCATTTTCAATCTCTTTCTGTTCTTTGCTCATAGCCTTTAACGCTGCTTCAATACCATCAATAGATGTGATAATATCAGCGCGTTCAGCGTCTAGGCCTTCACGGATTGCGTCGAACTTCTGCTGCGCAAATTCAATCTCTCGGTCGCGCTCGCTGGCA
>SMFC01000035.1_pt1 | contig 39300 bp, 40 predicted proteins | sample 2456331 | NCBI WGS metagenome assembly SMFC01 (sample SAMN10132608, study PRJNA489261) | soil metagenome | isolation source: day120 control-loamy sand soil ammended | place: USA
GGCGAAATTGGTAGACGCACTGGATTTAGGTTCCAGCGCCGCGAGGTGTGAGAGTTCGAGTCTCTCCGTCCCCACCATCATATTAAAGCAAGGCTGATGCCTTGCTTTTTTATTGCCTGAAATTTATTTAATCAAGATAAAAAGAAAAGTCCGTCGAAACGGACTAAAGATTGGAGAATAGAGTTGCTGAATCAGTGGAATAATTTATTTATTTTTCTGATTGAAAATAACCTGAATCAGGCTTTTAAATGATCTTCAAATTCCTCACCCAGCTGGATCGCGAGTGCATTGCCGGCCAGATCACAGGTGACCAGACCGTATTCTTTTTTGAAACTGAAACTGAAACCACGATCATCAGCCAGGGTGCGTACGGAATATCCTAATTTTTCTAACCATAGTCGAAATGCAATCAGATTTTTAGCTTTAACCACTTTTTTCACGAGATCACTCCTTCATCATTGTTCTATCTTAAATAAGGGTGAGAAATTTTGTTTTAAAGGGCAAATTCCCATATTTAATTAATTTAATCTAATTTGAATGTTTAGTGAACATCGTATGCTCGCTAAAGAAGCAGTTTATGACTTAAGTAAATGATTTTTATCATATTGAATAGGTTGTAACTAAATATTAAGTTTTTATAGCATGTAAATAAACTTAATTATACTTTAATTTCAAAGGCTTATTTTGCTATTGATCTAAATTTGAACTTTATCAACGCCATAAAATGTAAGAATAAGGGAATGCCGAAGCATCGGCATATTAAGCTTGCATTGATTATTTAATCGGATCATTAGCAGCTGCTGGTTTTCTGAGCTATCGTTTGAGATGCATGCCCTATACTATCAAAAATGTAATTCTTGAATTAAATACGATTGCCATGACTGAACTGACGATTGAACACAATGTGAATCAGAAAATTGAATGGATGCAGCAACAGGGCTTAGATCCGGTTGCTGTGATGCTGGGACATGAGGACTGGTTGAATTTTACAGTGCAATCGAAAGTAGCCTATACGCCGTTTGGTAGTGCACGTCGTTATCAACCGGCCTTAGCTGGTTTGCTGCTGGTACGTGTTGACGAAATGCAGGCAGTGCGTGTCGTCACTCAAGACGAACTGGATGCTTATGCGCAAAGTCACCAGATTCTTTAACATGGATCTTTAACTCTAGAACTGATCTTTCAGGGTTCTCAAGCGCTGAAACTCTTCCACACTATCCGCACGCAGGAAAGGATTGGTTTGTAATTCATCTTCAATGCTACTTGGCAGCGTACACTGGCCTAACATACGCAAGCGTTCGATATGCTCGAAGCGTTCCAGAATTGCCTGATTGTCCGGTTCGACGTGTTTGGCAAACTGGGCATTCGACAGGGTATATTCATGCGTGCAATAGACCTGCGTACGCGGCGGTAAGGCTGCCAGACGTGACAGTGAATGATACATCTGTGAATAAGTACCTTCAAAAACCCGGCCACAGCCCATGGCAAATAAAGTATCGCCACAGAACAGCACATCAATCGCATCAATGAAGTAAACGATATGGCCTAATGTATGGCCTGGTACTGCGATCACTTGAACATCTGCCCCATGAAAGCTGAACTGTTCTTCATGCTCAAGTGGATGCGTGATAAACGGAATTTTACTGAGTTCTGCACGCGGGCCATAAACAGGCAGATTTTGTCCCTGAATTAAGCCGGGCACACCGCCAATATGGTCTTTATGCCAGTGCGTTAACCAGATTTGACTTAAGATTAAACCGTGTTCGGCACAATAATCTTGCACCAATCCTGCTTCGGTCGGGTCAATGACTACGACCTGATGAGAAGCCGTATGTTCCAGCAACCAGATATAATTTTGCAGCGAGTTCTGGACATCAATACAGTGAATTTTAAAAGGCATCATAGCGCATCAGACCAAATGAAGATTGAGAATAAAGTAGCATAATTTCAGATGCTCTGGGCTTGCAGATATTATCTGCTCATCCGGGATAATTTTTGTTTATGTCCCATTTAAAAAATCATAAGTCCGAATCATCAACGCTTACCGCCTTGCCAATGCTATAAAATTGTCCACCAGTCACATGATGAGTACTTTTCCATTCTTCACTCACTACATGATAATGCCAGTGACTGTCGCGGAAGACTGATCATCGGCATAGGCCGCAATCAGCTTGCCAATAAACAGATCATGCATTTGCTGGTTATGCGGCCCGGGAATCAGCTCGCAGAGTATTTATGCAGCACAGCCTTGCCCAGAGAAATATCAAAACCAGAGAATTTAAATAACCTTAGGCCAGATGGTGCCAATTTTTCAGGTACATCATGCAGGCTCAGCCTACCTAGCCGATAGGATTTTTCTAGGAGAATACTTTGAAGATGGGGGTTGGTCATACCGCATCATTCACTATATTGATGTATTTAAGTGGCTAGATTAGTTAGATTATTAGCATATTCAAGTTCACTCTTGCAAAAAAGCTTTTAAACTAGAGATTGTGATATTGAGGACTTCAGAAAATGAAAATGTACCAGGTCGATGCGTTTACCACGGAACTGTTTAAAGGAAATCCAGCTGCGGTGATTGTGCTGGAGGACTGGCTCGAAGATGGCCTGATGCAAAATATCGCCTTGGAAAATAATCTGTCTGAAACAGCTTTTGTGAAAATAATTGATGCAGAAAATTATGCTATTCGCTGGTTTACCCCGACCAAGGAGGTGGATTTTTGTGGTCATGCAACCTTGGCCAGCAGCTTTGTATTATTCAATCAATTTGGTACGGCAAAAACGATCCAGTTTCATGTGAAAGATCTGGGGATCTTTGTGGTTGATCAGGATACAGATGGCAAGATCAGAATGAACTTTCCAATTCGCCGCGCAGTAGCCGTCACAGAATATCCTGAGGCCTTAAGACAGGCATTGAGCAAACCGTTTAAGCAGGTTTATCTGAATGCACAAGGTTATATTGTCGAATATGAATCGGTACAGGATGTGCTAGATGAATCACCTGATTTTGAATTATTAAAACAATTAAATGGCAAGCGTACCGCGATTACTGCTCAGAATAGCTTTTTAGATGTCGCGATTACCTCGCAAGATACACAATATGATTGTATTTCACGTTATTTTGCACCGAGTAACGGAATCAATGAAGACCCGGTCACAGGGTCTATTCACACCGGAATTGCGCCACTTTGGGCAGACAAACTGGGTAAAAATGAACTGGTCGCTTATCAGGCATCAGCGCGCGGTGGTGTACTTTATTGTGCTTTGCAAGATCAGGAACGAATTGAAATTTCGGGTTATGGCAAATTATATATGCAGGCTGAACTTTATCTTTAATCTCTGATTACATAGATATGCATGTCGTCAGGCAAGGCGGCATGTTATTTTAATGATTCAATTTAGAAAAGACTATTCAGAATAAGAATCATTCTCTAAAATGAGCGCGAATAAAAATTTACATTGAAAATCTGGATGAATAATGTTGGTACGTTATAAGAATTTAAGCTTGGCGATTTTGTTGTCGGGTTGTAGTGCGCTGAGTTTTGCACAACCTGTTTTGGTGAAAACTGAACAGAATGTGGAGGAATATCGTCTTGATAATGGTTTACGAATTATCCTGGCACCGAATGATAAAGAAAATAAAATTTTTATGAATACGGTGTATTTGACCGGTTCACTGAATGATCCTAAAGGAAAAGGTGGTCTGGCGCATCTGCTGGAACACTTGGCTTTTAAAGGCACTAAAAATGTCAAAGGTGATGAATTTCAGCGTCGGCTCGATCAATATACCTTAATGACCAATGCCAGTACCGATTATTATTCAACCAAATATACCAATGTCATTCGTCCTGAAAAAACGGCGCTCAGTGAAGTAATTTTCCTTGAAGCCGAGCGTATGGATCAGCTGGTTCTTCAGGAAAAATATGTACCGACCGAAATTGATATTGTAAAGCGCGAACGCGAAATTCGTCTGGATCAGCCATTTTCAGTACTCATGGATCAGGTGTTTAAGTCGGCTTATGGCAATCAGTATTTGGGCCGTTTACCGATTGGTGATCTGAATGAGCTGCAATCCATCAATATGCAGGAATTGAACCAGTTTTACCGGAGCTGGTATGCACCGAATAATGCCTTTATGGTGATTTCAGGCAAGTTTGATAAGGCAGAAGTATTAAAGCAGATTGATAGCCATTTCAGTCCGATTCAATCGCGAAGTGTACCGGCGCAAGTGAAAGTTCCGGCTTTAAAACCTGAGCAGATTCAACAGCGTGAATTTACTGTGCAAAAGGGCAGTGATCTGGCCAAATTCAATATTTACCTGAATGGTCCGGATGAAAAGATCAAGACTGCTTTGGCTGTTTCACCGACGCTCTATACCTTGCAACCGAGCGGGCATTTATATCAGAGCATGGTGGAAAGTGGAAAGTCGACCATGGTGCAATCTAGCACCTGGTTAGATAAAGACTTTAATCTGGTGTTTATGGGCGCGATCTATGCACCCAATCATCAGCCAAAAACTGTGGAACAGAGCTTGGTTCAAGGCGTAGAGCAAAGCCAGCCATTTACCGAGGCCGAATTAAACCGAGTTAAAAACCTGACCCGCAATCAGGCTGATAATATTAAAAATAGCGCGACTGCTTTAGGTTCACGTTTAAGTGATTATGCCGTGGCTTATTCGGGTGACTGGAGCCAGTATTTTAAAGATCTGAATGCGATTGAAAACCTGAATGTGAGTCAGGTTAATCAGGTCTATAAAGGCTTTCTAAAACCTGAATATCGTATTTCTGGCAATATCCTGCCAACACCTGAAGATCAGAAAAAAGCGCAGGAAGTGACACAGACGGAAGCACCGAAAAAAACACTGGACCAACAGGCTGAGACAGAAGAGCCTTTAAAGGATGTCAGTGTTTATCAGGCGGAAGTGAAGCAGTATGTAGCGCAATCCAAGCAGTATTTATCTGCCAAGGACAAGCAGATTCAGCGTGGTAAGTTAAAAAATGGCATTAAATACGCGCTATTCCCAACCAATATTCGCGATGACAAGGTGTATGCCACAATTTCTCTGGATTTTGGGACTGCGCAAAGCCTGATGAATAAAGGCGAGATTCTGGATCTGACCGCGTATTTAATGCTGCGCTCATCGGAAAGCCAGAGCTTGCAGCAGATTGCTGACAAAATTATCGAAGTAGGCGGTTCAGCGACTGCCAGCCCATCGAGTAATGGCCTGAACATACAGATCAGTGCCAAAAAAGAGAAGTTTGCAGAGTTTTTCCAATATGTGGTTGATGTACTAAAAAACCCTGCATTTGAGCAAAGCCAGTTTGATTTGATCAAGGGTCAGACCTTATCCAGTCTGGATCGTCCTTATACCGAGCCAGATACAGTGTCGAGCCTGACTATGGCGCGAACCATTGAAGTGTATCAACCCGGTGACATTCGTTTCCATTTTGAACCTGAACTGGCCACCAGGCAGTTTAAAGCAGCCACTCGTGAGCAAGTGGTCGCTTTGTATCAGCAATTCTTTAAAACGCATCATGCACACATTGCAGTGACTGGGGAATTTCAGCCAAAATCTATACAGAAAATGCTGAAAAATAGTTTTGCGGACTGGAAAGCGGCACAGCCTTATGAACGCCTGAAATCAGAATATCGAAGCTATCCAGCCCAAAAAATTCATGCCTTGTCTGAACAACGTGAGTTCGGTAGTTATCAGGCATTGCTGACCTTCCCGGTGGGGGCAGACCATGCAGATGTACCTGCTTTACAAGTCTTCCGTCATATTCTGGGTGACTCTCAACTGTCTTCCCGTTTGGCTCAGGAATTACGTGAAAAAAATGCGCTGGTCTACGGTTTTAGTGCCCATGTTCAGTTTAATGAATGGGCCGATTCAGGTGCTTTGGCACTGGGTGCCAATTATACCGCAGGTAAATCTGCACAGGTTTCTCAAACGGTGCATCAGGTACTCAATGAGCTGTTAACAAGTGGTGTAACTGAACAGGAAGTGGAAGCGGCCAAAGCCAGCATTTTGAAAAAACGTGTCAATGCACTGGAAGATGATCGCCGTATTCACAGTATGTTGGTTCCTCAACTGGAAAAAGATCGTAAGCTGATTTACCGTGAAAAACGTGATCAGGCGATTGCCCAACTGACGAAAGCCGACATTGATGCCGTGATTAAAAAATACATCAAGCTGGATCAGTTGGTCGAAGTGATGGCTGATCAGTACGGTAAGCAAGTTAAAACATCATAGTGTTAATAAATAAAAAATCCTCTTACTTAAGGGGATTTTTTATTCTTCAATATAATTAAAAGCTCTAATTTAAGTTGCTTTTCTGGTAAGCAGGATTCTACTTAAAACGCCAGATAGCACAGCACTGGGTAAGTTCCACCAGAAAGTGGCAAAAAGAAACAGGAAAATCCCAGCTGATACTAATATTGCTCCAACAGCGATATCTTTATTAAAGGGAAGGTGAATAATATGTTGGTAATAATATGATGCGATTAAACTAGAAAAGATTGCTCAGCAAGTATAGAAAAGCCTATCTGATCGGGGACTCGCGATTATTTCCTCCCAGAGCATATGTATTTTCCTTCTTTCTTTAAAAATCCAGACGCTTCTTATAATTTATAAAATGCTTTCGCATTCTCATAAAAAACTGGCTTTAACGCGTTTTCATCATAGTCCTGAACAATATCGCTAAAAGCATCAATGATATTCACGAGTGAGCTGCTGACACTGTCCATTGGAAAGTTGGAGGCAAACATCAGGCGTTCAGAACCAAAGCAATCTAAGGTATGCTGAATCAGGGGAGCTGCACGTTCCAATAATTCCTGTTTAGTTGCCAGCCGTTTCTGCTGATGAAAATCATGACCCAGCACCGGCATAAACAGGCCAGACATTTTAGTCGATACATTTCTGCACTCGGACAGTTCAGCCAGTTGATCTTGCCAACTTGAAAATATCTGGGCACGATCTTGTTCGGTCTTGCCTGTAGCTTTGCCCACCTTGCCAAATAAGCCGGCAGGCGTACCGAGGTGATCTAGTGCGATGGGTGTTTTAGGAAAGGCTTTGGCCAGTGCAGTCACATCCGCAATCTGGCTCGAATAGACCCAGGCATCAAAACTTAAGTCTTGCTTGGCCAGTTCTTCAAATCCTTTCAGGAAGTTTTTATTACGGTAGAGATGCGGCTCATCTGTCCAGGCATGAATCCCTTTGTCTGGATGTACCGCAGCCATTTTACGGATGCCGCGAAATTTGGGAGAAGCTTCCTGATGCAATTCAATCAACTGTTTAAAGTTTTTCTGCCGCGGATCCGCCGTAGCGACAATGCCACCGAGCTGGATATTATGCTGATCAAAAGGAAGTCCGGCCACAAAACGGGTTTCATCAACCACGCCTGTACCTTTCTGATCATGCCAGCTGGCTTCAACATGCACAATTTGTTCGACTTCATAATGCCCTAGATCTTTGTTGTAGTTCGCAGGCAGATAAGGGGCGGTCAGATGCTCGGTCAGGCCAATGGTCTCAATCACATCTTTAGGTTTGAGCAGCCGCACCATTTTGTCCAGTAATTTAGGATATTTGCCAAACAGTTTTACGGCAAATGCTGCCGCGTGTGGGGTGTTGTACGGATCCCATTGGTGAATATGTGGGTCAATGATCGGGAAGGGAAGTTGCTGCATGCTATGCCTTGTTTTAGTGTATTTATTATTCAATTTATATGGGGCTAAAATCAGTTCGAAGTCAAGATGATAAATTAAGGCAAATAAAAAAGCCCCGCGGGGCTTTTCATATTTTAATCAATGATCGTGCTTGTGATCATGGTTATGCTTGTTGGCATGAAACTCTTCATTGTGACGGAAACGTAAATAGTTTTCGAACTGTTCACAGTATTCATCATAGTTATCTTCCAGCATCATTTGGAATTGCTGCATAATATAAGACATCACCTGATCTTTGGCATCGCGCATTTCGTTGCCATCTTTAAAGTTATTCGCTGCCACCCAGGTATTGAAACGGGCAGTACCAAATAACATGGCTGCACTGACTTGACCGCGCTTATCACTCGGTTTTTCCTGCGAGCCTTTTTCTACGCGACAAAACTCGTTGGCTTGTTGAATAAATTCATCAGCACGTTCAAAGAATGCCGCATTTAACGCTTCTTCTTCGGTTACATCGGTTGCTTCAATCTTTTGAACCATGAATTTTTCCTGACCATCATAAAATCTTAATGGCTAATTATAGGCAAAGCCTTGCAGAAACTAAACCTTTGCCTTAATCTAAAAATAGCCTAAGCATATAAAAGTGAATGCCATGCAGGATGCGATTGCGGTACAAAGTCTGAAAAGTGATATTGCCTTATTGCGCCAGAATATCTGGCCACCGGCAAATCTGGCCAATGTCGAAGGTCTGCCGATTTATTATGGAACCAAATCGCAGGTCGAAGAATATTACACCCAGTGGCTTGGTCTGATTGAAAGGGCGCAGGATCTGTTCCAACCTTTCATGGACGATGAAACCCTAGATGCTATCCATCTTCCCAGTCATTTAAACTTGCCGCTGTTTTATTTTCATGTTGACCGAATCAGGCTAAATAAAACCCGGGCCAAAGAATCTAAAACTTTTCGTGGTGTGGCCAGCCTGATTGAAAAATGCGGGCAGTTTGAACCCGAACAGATCGCAGCCATGCGACACTGGCTCGACAGTGACGATACCGCGGCTTTGGTGGCACACCGCGAATTTGTAGACTTACGTACTTATGTGTTTCAGCATGGTCAAAGTGAATATACACGTACCCGTTTTTATGTGAATGGTATCGTGCTGAGTGTCGAGCCACATTTTGAGCTGATCGATGCCCGTGATAAACCACGTAAGCAACGCAGTGATAGTTATAATGACCCTCTGGCCGATAATAATACCTGGAAAGTGTTTGGTAAATATCGCTAGCCCGGTTTTACCAGAAGGGTTTGGTATTTTCAGCAAACTGCTGTAAACGCTCGGCTGCTTCACTCGACAAACGCTGCTGTTCCGCGCTTATCCAACCCAGCACAAACCAGGCTTTGCTATTTTGCTTGACATACGGTCTAAACAGTTCGTCTGCCACAAACAGGTCGTTATAATGCCCCAAGCTTTCCTGTAAGGGTTTTAGGGCTTTCAGATAAGTTTTCACATCCTTTTCAGGAAATAAGCTCTGTAAAAATTCTACGTTATAGCGCAAGCGTTTCACCCGTTTACGCGTGCGATGCCGCGATTCAATATCCAGTTCCTGATAGTTTTCGGCATCCTGACAAATTTGCTGATGTAACTTGCTCAAACCTTTACACAAAATTTTATGCGAAGATTTGGCTTTGCTATGCGTTTTTTCCTGACTAAAGCTGAGTAGTTGCAGTATCAAGTCCACTGTAGCTGAATGTCTGAACAGCGCGCTAATATCTGGCTGTTTTTGTCGGTGTGGTGGTAATTTTAATAAGGGTGAGCCGGCTTTTTCCAGTTGCGGAATCAGACTTTCTGCAAGGGCATCGCGATCTCGGGTAGAACCCAGTTGCTGAAAAATATCTCGCAGCTGTTCCGGCCATTCTGGCTGTACATGTTCAGTCACAGACTGGAAAATTTTAAAGGCACTGCGTAAGCGCCGGATCGCGACACGTGCCTGATGCACATGATCGCTGTTATAATGATCAGCGGCAATCGCAGTTGCATTCGGAAAAAGATGAGCCAGACAGTTGGCTACGATTTTCTTTAAAATAGTAGCAATCTGATCTTTCTGCTCAAGTTCTAATGGCAGCTGATGCTGCACAGGCAGACTTTCTTCACCCTGTAATAGGGCATAACCGCGTTCCGATTTACTCCGCGTATCCAGCCATAAATCATAACGTTGAATCCATGGCCGAATGAAATCAATCAATTCGCTCAATTGACCGGATTTTAGCTCAAATTCGACTTCATAAATATCAATGGCTTGATCCTTATGGCGAATTTCCCCTACATCAAAGGCAATCTCAATCTGGCTATTTTGATGTGTTTCGGTCAGAATGTATGTTCAAGTTCAAAACGTTCAAATTGCTGCTCAGTAGGTGCTTTCAGGGTTTGAATCCATTGCTGGTCTTCTAGACGTTGTCGCAAGGCGATTTGATGTTGTTGGAGTTGTTGTGCTTCAGTATCGAAGTAGCGCGCACATAAACGATGCCGAGTCGGCTGAAGCTTCTGGAAGTCCTGTTCAAATTGTGCACGTGACTGTGACGGAATCTGGAATTTAAGCTCTATTTCTGCCATCGGGTCATTCCTTCTCGATGTAGGTTATACAGATCAATATAGCTCAAAGATTAGCCACAGTGTGATGTGCTTCTGCAACAAAAAAAGCACGCCGTAGAGGGAGCGTGCTTTAAAATATTCTTAAAGATATTTATTTGAGGAATTTACGGCTCACCAGGAACTGTTCTGTCGCCTCAAGCAGTTTCTGGGCATAGACTTCCTGTTTAGCAGTCAGCCAGCCTAATACAAACCAGTCACTCGCTTCCAGTTCAGTTTGCTGAATATACACTGCCGAAGAGGCCAAGGTTTGATATTCACCGGCTGCAAGTTGTGCATCATTCAGTGCTTTGCTGTACTTCTGCAAGTTTTTGACGTCATAGATTGTGGTTAAAATCGGGAAGCTGAATTTGAGTTCCTGAATCCGGCTTGCCAATTGATCCAGACTTTCAAAATTGTTAATTTCAGTCTGGTTCATCTGTTCTTGCAGCACTTTATACTGTTGTTGCAGCGTGGTTTGTGCAGCAGTTTTTAAATCCAGAGCAGCATGTTCATCTTCAGTTAAACTAAAAGTCAATAACTCCAGATAATGATGCACATTTTGCGTTGATTTGACTAGATTGCCCAGTTTTTCCTGAGCATACAGAATATCTTTACTCAGATTTTCCGCAGTGGTCGGATTTTGCAGGAAGCTGGCCAAGCTGTTTTGCATATGCTGCAAATGTTGTAAATGCTCGAACTGCTGCTTAAAGGCAGCCATTTGATGTGCCCATTTGTCCGAAAGCTGCGGATGCCAGTCTTTAAACAGCAGCAAAGTGAGATATAGCTGATCCAGTGCCAGTTGAGCCTGCTGAATATGTTCCTGCTGTGCAACCTGAGCTGAAATCGCGGCGATATTTGGCAATAAATGTTGCATCTGCTGCGCAATCAGACTGCATAGGGTTTTACCAGCGCTGTCTTTTTTACTGATCTGGAACTCTTTGGCGAAGGTGGCCGGGCTCACGCGTTGTGAGGTGGCCAATAAATTACCAATTTCTGCCTTGCTGCGTACATCGAGCCAGAGCTGATATTTCTTGACCCATTCAAAACTGAATGCCAATAAATTGTGTATCAACCCACTTTTTAGCTCAAACTCGACTTCATGTACCTCTTGTTCAGCATCTCGGGTACGGATCTGCCCAATATCCAGACTGACTTCGATTTGTGTGTCTTGGTATTCAATTACACGCAAGGTGCGGGCAATATCGGTTTCGAATTGCAGTTGTAGCTGATCAGACTGATTGCCGAGCGCATGGCTCAGAATCGCCTGTGCTTCTGGGAACTGGGTATAAATACTTAAATCCAGTTCAGGAGATTCAGTTAATTCCCCCAGATCATGATTATGTTCAAAGCGTTCAATATGGCTTTTACCGGCAGCTTTCAGGGTTTGCACCCAGCGCGTACCTTCCAGACGCTGACGTAGTGCTACCCCGTGCTGGGCCAGTTGACGGTCGGCAGTATCATAATATTTGGCTTGAAGCTGGATCTGTTGAGACTTTTTCGGATCAAGTGCCTTGAGCAGCGCAGTGCGTCGTGCCGCAGGAATCTGGAACTTGAGTTCAACTTCAACCATAATGATTTTCCTATCTGTTTAGTACACGCCAGCATGTACTGATATTTTTCGCTTTAATGAGATGCTGAAAATTCGGCGGGCAATCGCCGCAATTATATTTTTAGATGTATGCGTGGCAGATTGTAACCAAAATCAAAATGCATGTAAGACTTGACCTGCATATAAAAATATTGAACAGGAATTTAAATATTGGCTTTGAGCTGTTAATAGGGTTGCAAAGCGAGAGGAATTGCGGCTTTGCTTGGAAAATATCTAAGAATATTCGAGCAAATCAAGAGACTGTTAATTGGCCAAAATATACGCTAAGGTAAAAGAAAACATCAGGACGATGAGAAATGAATGTACAAGTACAGCCAGAGAATACCCATGTGATCGCGCATCAACCCCAGATGCCGATTGGCAATTATCATGAGTTTTACCGCTTTTATTTGACCGAACACCGGCATATGGTCAGTCGCCGTTTACATGTCGCAGGTAGCAGTATCGGCCTATATTGTTTTACTCAAGCCATTCGTCAAGGCAAACCACGATATTTTGCTTATGGTTTGCTTTCGGGTTATGCCTGTGCCTGGATTGGCCATTTTATCTTTGAACGCAATAAACCGGCCAGTTTTAAACAGCCGGTGTATAGCTTTATTTCGGACTGGCGTATGTTTGCGGATGTCCTGCGTGGTCGTCTCAGTCTGCTTGATCGCAAATACGATAAGATTTCAAGTTAAACTCAGGTAACTTTCATCGGATTGTGTGGCTAGGGAACATGATCTTTCGATAAAAGACTTGCAAGTCGCCATTTATTATTCTATTAATTGTGTTATTGCTTATTCAGTTTGATGGAATTTGATCAAAAGTTATAGTTTACTGAATAAAACAGTTTTCCAAGCCTGGAGCGACCTTCTCCGGGCTTTTTTTATATCTCTATTTTTTAAATAAATTTACTGACTTCGTTGCCATTATTGCGTAAATATTCATAGAACAAGTCATGCGGATCATACATAAAGAAAATGATCCTTTCTAGCTTTGAAACGTCTCCCCACAAACGTATTATTCAAAACTAGAAAGGATCGGGTGTCACCAACACAGGTATTTATTTTTCTGGTTATTTTCTGTGTCTAACGCTATTTAAGTCTCTTTGAGCTAATTGGGCCATCCCTGAAATTGGGTATTTTTTAATCTTTTTGAGTTTAATCTTAAAGAGGCTTAACAATATTGAAAATTTAAAGGTAAAAAAAACCGCTCTTAGAATTTTGCAACTTCTCCACCAAGTTATCTGCAAAATCCTAAAAGCGTTTGTCGGAGGGCGTAAGCATTAACACTTTATTATTTTTGTTATAAAGCGATTAAAACCCATATTTTATAGTCGGTATATCCCTGAAAATGGTGATATTTTAGATTTAACTGGAAAATTGCGCTAAAAAACTGCAAATCTGTTGCTACCCGGTCGCGGAAACAGCAGGACTGCGGCAATTAAACCGAGTTATGCCTATAATAGAGCCATCCTAGCAAGTGGCGAGCAAGATGCGCGGTTTATATTTAATTACCAATGATGATCCCGTAGAACTTTTATTGGCAAAACTGGAAGGCGCAATGGCCAATGGCGGCATTGCAGTATTGCAATATCGCCGTAAAAAAGTCGCCAAACAAGATCAAATTTACGAAATCGAGTATATGAAAGCCATGTGTGCTGAATATGGTGTGCTTTTTGTGATTAATGATGATCTTGAAATGGCCGTTAAATACGGGGTGGGTGTGCATTTGGGTCAGGATGACGGGTCTATTGTCGAGGCAGTTGCACGCTTGCCAAAAAATGTCTTGATTGGTCGTAGCTGTAATAACTCGCTTGAGCTGGCTGAACAGGCCATTGCCGATGGTGCAAACTATGTGGCATTTGGTGCCATCTATGCCACCGACAGTAAACCTGAAGCCGGTAATATTGGCTTGGAAACTTTAAAACTGGCCAAAGAGAAATTGAACGTGCCTTTATGTGCCATTGGCGGTTTAACGGTTGAAAATTCCAAAGAAGTCATTGAGTCAGGTGCGGATTATTGCGCCGTGATTAGTGATATATTGGGCTTGCCGATGAATGCCATTCCTGAACGTTTAGATGAATGGTCTGCGCTTTTTCAAGCTACAGCATAAAATTTTTTGATTGATTTAATTTTGAGTCGAGTGCCTTCATGAGCTTATCTCCAAAGCAAGAACAATTGTTCAAACAAGCCAATAAACATATTCCGGGTGGCGTCAATTCACCTGTACGCGCATTTAACGGCGTCGGTGGTACACCGGTCTTTATCGAAAAAGCCCAAGGCGCATATTTGTATGATGTAGACGGAAAACGTTATGTGGACTATGTCGGTTCATGGGGACCGATGATTCTGGGTCACGCCCATCCTGCAATTATTCAAGCCGTTCAACAGGCCGCAGTAGATGGTTTAAGCTTTGGTGCGCCAACAGTTCATGAAACCACGCTTGCCGATATTATTTGCGAGATCATGCCGTCGATTGAATTGGTACGTATGACCAACTCGGGCACGGAAGCCACCATGACAGCGATTCGTTTAGCGCGCGGTTATACCGGCCGTGACAAGATTGTAAAATTTGAAGGCTGTTATCACGGTCACTCAGACTCGCTTCTTGTAAAAGCAGGTTCGGGCTTGTTAACTAAAGGTGAGGGCGAAGCAACGTCTGCGGGTGTTCCAGCTGATTTTGCCAAGCATACCATCACGCTTCCATACAATGACATTGCGACTTTAAAAGAATGCTTTGCCAAGTTTGGTGCTGAAATTGCCGGCGTGATTGTGGAGCCTGTGGCAGGCAACATGAATCTGGTGAAACCAATTGACGGTTTTCTGCAAGCGATTCGTGATGTTTGTGATGAGCATGGTTCAGTCTTTATCATCGATGAAGTGATGACCGGTTTCCGTGTTGGCTTAGGCGGTGCGCAGGCACATTATGGCGTAACTCCGGATTTAACCACATTGGGTAAAATTATTGGTGCAGGTCTGCCAGTCGGTGCCTTTGGCGGTAAACGTGAAGTGATGGAATGCATTGCGCCACTGGGTAAAGTGTATCAAGCAGGAACATTGTCGGGTAATCCATTGGCAATGCGTGCCGGGATTGAGATGTTCAAGCATCTTCGTGCTGAAGGTTTCTATGAAAACCTATCTGCGCAGTTGTCAAAACTTCTTGCAGGTTTACAAGCAGCAGCAGACGAGGCGGGCGTACCCTTTAAAACCCAACAGGTCGGTGGGATGTTTGGTCTGTACTTCACCGATCAGGAAGACATCACCAGCTTTGATTCGATGTTGAAATGTGATGTCGATGCTTTTCGTAAATTTTTCCATGGCATGTTGAATCGGGGGGTGAATTTAGCACCTTCTGCATTCGAAGCTGGCTTCTTCTCGGCTGCACACAGCGATGAAGATATTGAATTTACCATTCAGGCTGCGATCGAGACTTTTGCTGAGATGAACGCTTAAATTTTAATTTTGTTAAAATCCTCCCTCTTGCGAAGCGGTGCTTTTCACCTTTTCAAAGGAGGGAATTTTATCTGTACAAATAATAAATTTCCCCTCTTTTCCTTGTGCCATATCTGGCTCAGGGTTAGGGGAGATTAAATGCTAAAATTAGGGATATTCATTCATGCAAACCAAACATTATTTGACTCTAAGTGATGCGGAATTTCTATTGGATCACACCCATCAATATGCAATTCAGAACAGCTTCAATGTCAGTATTGCCTTAGTCGATGAAACGGGCAATTTGCTTGCGATGAAACGTATGGATGGTGCAGCACCGATGACTGCAAATCTGGCCATTGAAAAAGCCAGATGCTCGGCGATGAGTCGTCGTCCATCCAAGCTGTTTGAAGATATTATCAAAGGCGGGCAGATGGGCTTTCTGACTATGGAAAGTTTCTCGGGAATGCTGGAAGGTGGCGAACCGATTCTGTATCAAGGGCAACTGGTGGGTGCGATGGGTGTATCAGGTGTGAAATCATTTGAAGATGCAGAGATTGCGCAGGTGGCGATTAAGAAGTTTTTGGCGCAGCAGAGCTAGACATTATACGCTTGAGAATGTACTTATCTTCTCAAGTCTAAGTTAAAAATAACTATCGGATAAGATAGTGATGCTGTTGTTTAACCATTTCATTATATTCTGTCGAGTTATACAGCTCTAAACAGCTCATTAATATGGCTGGCCTTGCTTGGTTTTTATATACCTCAGTTTTTGCTTTCATAGATTGGTTTATATATTCTTTCAAATTTTTATACGCGGGTTCTTCATATGCACCCTGTTGGAAATACCCGCCCATCGCTAGAGCAGCCTCAGAACTGAGGGATTGATCCTGAGCCCTCGTCAGACAATAACTAAAGCCAAAATTTTTGATATTGAGCTCATCCGCATTTGATATGGATGGAATTAAGTCTTTTGCATAACATGCACTTATCACTAGACAACTAAAAAGTACAGCAATTATTTTCATTATCTTAAATTCCAAAACAGAATATCTGTGGTTCTTAGGCTCGGTGTATCATGAATAAAGTAGCAACTATCTCCACAATCATTTCCATTCCATAAAGTGACATGTCCAGAAGCATCTCCCCAACCAGAGACTTTAAAAATAATAATTCCTTTTTTTTCTTTTAATTGTAATGATAAATCCTGGTTATTTTGAGGCTTGAAGGAGAGATCTGCATTTCCTAGATTTTGTTCAACAAAGGTGATCATCTCGCGAACCCTAAGTAAATAAGGTTTATGATCAGCGCCTCTGACTTTATAACCTCTGGTTGACTGTTTAATTGGCATTCCGCCGTAGTTGAAAGATCTACTTAATCTTAAAGCACAAGCATTTGCGTATCCTGTAGGATTTTCTTGATATAAAGCCATAGCTTGACCTCCCACCATAGAATACACATCACTTGCTGACATTTTTACCGGATAATATTTCCATAATTCGGAAAATAAAGGTCTTTTTGCTTGTATGGTCGAAGACCGACCACCAGCCCTTGCAGTTATACTCACCATATTTAATATTCCGTATCAATTAATATAGTTTTTCCTTTAAAAATATTTTTAAGCACTCCCTTACCTTCAGCATCAATATCAAGTGAAATCGTAAATGGATGAAATGAGTTGATCTCAGAAGATTCTGGTTTTATTTCTATATCAATAGTATCTCCTCGTGCATAACCTGAAGTTTCTATATGCAAATTCAAGTCATCAAAAAATCTAGATTTTCTTTTTAGAAGAATAAGGTTATCTCCATAACTCCAATAAATATTATTAATGATCTTTTCTTCTTTTTCTTCAATGTATTTAGTAGCTGTATCTGATATTAATTGATCAATTTTACTTGAGACAATACCATTATTCATAACAGCCAAATCAGAAGTTTTCAGAAATTTTGAACCACAAGTTGATGTGTCTCCTGCCGCAACAATGCTTCTACCCAGGACGACCATAAAGCCTCGATTAGAAGCAAGAGCTTTCGATAGGACATTACATTTAGGACAATAATGTACCATTCCATCCAAATGCACAGCTTTTCCTTCCACCAGAAAGGAAGGGTCGCCAAAAGTAATGATTCCCCCATGATCGGTTTTACAGCCGACTGTTATTAATGCTCTCATTATTATTTGGTTATTATTTTTATTAAAGACCATAATAACATGACAATATAAAATGAAAGGTTTAGTTTAAAATTCATTTAATCAGTTTGTATATAATGACTGAATGTATCTGAATATAGATACAAGCATTTTTGCTTTTAATTTTTTAAATATAGCCCTGTTGACTTTTAAAGTATTGAGTAACCCTCAATCTGAGTTAGCATATACAGTTACGAAAAAGCCGACTGTCTGAAGCCAAAGAGTCTCCCATGCTGTACCCAATACCCAAAAAAATCCAACTTGCCCCATCTCAAGCCAAATGGCAGCTTGCATCGAACCAATCGGTTTTGGTCTTAGTCGGATTACAAAACTTGCGTATGCAACAGGGCATACAAGAAAGTGCACTCATGGCAAATTTGATTCAACTGACCAATAAAGCCAAAGCACTGGATATTCCCATTGTCGATTTATATGGTGATGACCTGATGCAGGGCATGCAACAGCTTGGTGAATATGCCTCCACGCATCCACAACTGATTTTTGCCGGGCAGGTCACACCGATGCTCAAGCAAATCTTACCGCATTTGATGAGTGTGACGGATCAAATAGGTGTGGTCGATGACGCAATCTTATTGGCCAATCAGGAACAGCATATTCAGTGGGTCGAAAATATTTCCAGTCAAGGTGTGCATCACTTAAATACTTATAGTCTGACCCGGTTGTGGGATTTAAGTGCGCCCTCAGACTATGTATTATCAACCAAAGGTATTATGTTGGCTGTGGCAGAACAGCTAGACATAGATGCTCTGGAGATTGATCCCTATGTCGATTTAAGAAATTATGGATTGGACTCTGTAGCTGTGGTGAGTTTGGTCGGTGTATGGCGTGCACATGGTGCCAATATTCGTTATGAAGATGTACGACAGCATGCGCATTGTAATTATGGGCGAAGCTTTCTATCATGGCCGCCTTGTTTTTCGCGATCAGCCTGGGATTGAACTTTGAGTAATTTTCTAACCGAACATCTGATACATCGTGATGACGATTTTATGGTCATCCACAAACCTGCAGGTTTACTCACAGTTCCCGGTAAAACAGAAGATTTACAAGATTGCCTGATTAACCGATTATTAAAAATAGAACCAAAAACCTTACTGATCCATCGACTGGATCGCGATACTTCCGGCATTCTCGTGTTTGGTCTCACAAAATGGGGACAAAAAACCATTTCCCGCCAGTTTCAGGAACGCCAGACCGACAAAACCTATCAGGCCGTGGTTGCCGGTACACTCGAAGGTGAAGGTAGCATTGAGGTGCCCGTGGTATATGACCCAAGCCGTCCGCCCTTACATATCGCAGATCCCGCACATAACAAGCCGGCCATCACGCATTGGCAGGCGATCGAACACTTTAATATTCAGGGACAAGCCGTGACTCGGGTGAAACTTACGCCAATTACCGGCCGTTCGCATCAGTTGCGTGTGCATATGCAATATCTGGGACATCCGATTATCGGCGATACCTTATATGCGACACCTGAACAGCAACAGCTCAGCTCGCGTCTACATTTACATGCTGAACGTTTGAGTTTTTATCATCCTCAAACAGATCAGCTGGTCGAATTTTATTGTCCGGCGCCGTTCTAGGAAATACTTCTTGAATCGGCGTGAATTATGCTCACTTTTTAGTGGGCTTTATGTCAAAATACATTGCTTGAAGGTGTGAAATTTTGCTCCAATGACGTTTCGTGATTGAGCCTAATATTCATAATCTTGTACTTAAGATAAAGGTGGAAAAATTGCAGCAATTTGCTATTGGTCAACGTTGGTTATCAGATACTGAAACAGAACTCGGTTTAGGCGTTCTTATTGATGTTGATGAGCGGTCGGTTAGCATTTTATTCCCGAAAAGCGATGAAACTCGCGTCTATGCACGTAGCAATGCACCCTTATCTCGTATCGTATTTAATGTGAAAGATGAATTACAGGATCAGGAAGGGACCAAATGGATTGTAGAATCCGTGGAAGACCGCAATGGCGTGGTGCGTTATCACGTCATTCGTACCCTGGAAGATGGGACTGAAGAACGTAAATCGCTGAATGAAACCCGCATTGGTGCCACCATCCAGTTGTCCAAGCCTCTAGACCGTTTATTGGCCAGTCAGGTCGATTATAAAGAATGGTATGACCTGCGTATTGAAGCGCTGCTGATGCAGGCCAATATGCAAAGCAGTCCACTGCGCGGTTTGGTCGGTTCACGTGTCGGCCTGATTCCGCACCAGTTGTATATTGCGCATGAAGTCGGTCAGCGTTTTGCTCCGCGTGTATTACTGGCCGATGAAGTCGGTCTGGGTAAAACCATCGAAGCGGGTTTGATTATCCATCAACAGCTGAAAACTGGCCGTTCTGAACGCATCCTGATTTTAGTACCAGATTCGCTGCAATATCAGTGGATGATTGAGATGCGCCGTCGTTTCAATCTTGAGTTCTCGTTATTTGATTTGACCCGTACTGCATCAATCAAAGAGCATGATCCTGAACAAAACCCATTCCTGACCGAACAAAAAATTATTGCCTCTGTCGATTTGATGGTCGACCATGAAGATCTGCGTGAACAGGCGCTCGAAGCCGGTTTCGACTTGCTGGTGGTCGATGAAGCACATCATTTGATGTGGAGCGAAGAAGATGGCGGTAATGACCGTTATGATCTGGTCGAAGAACTGGCTGAACATACGCCGGGCGTATTGTTATTGACGGCAACACCGGAACAGCTCGGAAGCAGAACATTTGACTGCGATTGAGGCCTTGTTGGGTCATTCAATTGAAGATCATCCTGAGCAGCGTTTCCGTGCCATTCACGAACTTTTAGACCGTCATGGTACCGGTCGTATCCTGTTTCGTAATACGCGTGAAGCCATTCAGGGCTTCCCGGGTCGTGACTGTCAGCCGGCACCATTACCAGCACCGGAACACTGGTCGAAAGATGGTAAGTTGCGTGAGCAAATGTGGCCTGAAGAAGCCCAGCTCGATGGTGCATGGATGGAAGCCGATCCACGCGTGATGTGGCTGATGGAGCGTTTACGTACCGATCTTAAACACAAGAAAGTCTTACTGATTGCGCGTAGCGGGCCAGTGGTTGAAGCGCTGGAAAATGTACTTCGCTTACATGCCGGTATTCGTACCGCGATGTTCCATGAAGGCATGAGCTTGTTAGAGCGTGATCAGGCTGCCGCTTATTTTGCTGAAGATTCGTATGGCGCGCAGATTTTACTTTGTTCGGAAATTGGTTCAGAAGGGCGTAACTTCCAGTTTGCATCTGATTTAATTCTGTTCGATCTTCCTGCCAACCCGGACGTTTTAGAGCAGCGTATTGGCCGTTTAGATCGTATCGGTCAGGAAAACCGGATTCAGATTCATGTGCCTTATCTGGTGGGAACTGCGCAAGAACGTATGTTCCGCTGGTATAACGAAGCCTTGAATATTTTCGGCAATATTTCCCCAACTGCACAAACCTTGCAAGAAAACTTTATTGTTCGCTTGAAAGACTGTCTATTGGCAGACAAAGGTCAAGCGTTTGAAGACCTGCTGGAAGAAGTCAGCGTGCAACGTGAAGCGCTGGAAGCTGAATTGCAGGAAGGCCGTGACCGTTTGCTAGAGTACAACTCTTGCCGTCCGGTGGTAGCACAGGAAATTGTCAACGCACTTGAAGACTATGATGACAATACTACTTTGCCGATCTTCATGAAACGCTTTATGGCGTCCACGAATATTGACTTTGACGAGCAAAGTAACGGTACCGTGATCATCAAGCCAACAGATCAAATGCAGGTTCAAGGTTTGACGCTGGATGAAGAAGGCATCACTGCCACTTTCTATCGTGATCAGGCACAAATCCGCGAAGATGCGCAATACCTGACCCTGGAACATCCATTCACTGAAAGTGTGATGGAAATGATCAATACTCAAGGCTTTGGTAGCACCAACGTTGCGGTATTAAAATCTGCGGCACTGCCACAAGGTTCGGTATTGCTGGAAGTCTGGTTCAAGGTCGATGTGGTTGCACCGAAAGCATTGAACTTGCCATCAAGCCTGCCGCAACAATTGGTTCGTGTGTTATTAAGCGAGAAAGGTCAGGATCTTTCACAAAAAATTGCGCCTGAAATTTTAAAACCGTATCTGCATCATTTAGATGGCAACAGCTGCCGCCAAGTAGTGAAAGCACGTCGTGATGTGATTGAGGCACGTTATCAGCAAGCACTTGAATTGGCACGCAGTGCATTGCCAAACTTCAAGCAGCAAGCCAAAGAAGTGTATGGTAATAAATGGCAATATGAAATTGACCGTCTGACCTATCTGAAACAGTTTAATCCAAGTATCCGTGAAGATGAAATTTCACGTTTACAGAAGTTGCAGAAAGAAGGTCTCGGCCTACTGGATGGTTTATCTGTGACGCCAGAAGCCATTCAGGTGATGGTAGTCGTCAAGCCTTAAGTTTTAAGCAATTAAAAAATGCAGCTTTCGGGCTGCTTTTTTTATGGCCGAAATTCGGCTTTTATATTGTTTTGGTCGGGGAATACTGGCCTGTCATTTTTCTTGTGTTTAAAATCAGTCTAACCAATAACCAGAAATAATAAACATGTCCAAAGCCTTTATTGGTCTGGGAGCCAAAACCACCCACGGTGGTATTGTGGTAGAAGGTGAGCCGTCTTTGATTATGAATGGCATCGCCGTACATTTAAATGGCATGACGCATTATTGTCCCAAATGCCAGACCATGGTCACCGCAATCTCCAGCGATTTATCTATTACTGTCAAAGGACGGGCAATGCTTATCGCAGGGGATAAGACCAGTTGCGGCGCGACTTTTCTAGCCATGCAGCATTTGACGGTATCGCAGAAATAAATCTTAAATTCGTTTAATAAAATAAGAAGAGCTGACTTCAAGGTCATGCTTTGAGCGTTTTGGCACTATCACATGACTTTTCAGATCAGTAAGCTCATCCGATGATTTCAGGATGAATACGCGCTGCGTTTGGAAAATAATGAAACAAGCCCTACATTTTACCCATGCCAATGGCATCCCTGCGGCAACCTATCAGAAATTTCTGGACTGTTTCCAGCCAGAATATGAGGTCAAAGCGATTCCCTTGATTGGCATGAAGTCGCAATATCCGATTACGCCAGACTGGCGCTATCTGGTCGATGAAGTCATTGCAGATATCGAGCAGCAATTTCCTCAGCAGCAGGTGGTGGGTCTTGGACATTCCTTTGGTGGTCTGGTGACTTTGATGGCAGCGTATCGACGTCCGGAACTGTTTTCCAAACTGTTAATTATGGATCCGCCATTTATTATTGGAAAAAACAGCGCCATGTTTGAACTGGTTAAAAAGCTGAATCTGAAAAGTATCGATCGCTATACACCTGCAGGAATTACGCTAAAACGCAAGGATCACTGGCCATCGAAACAGGCCGCAGTTGATGCACTCAGATCAAACCGCTTATTTAGCAATTTTGATGAGCAATGTTTTGCTGATTATATCGAGAGTGGCATTCAGCCAGAACCTGAACGCGGTGGGGTGACTTTGAGCATTCCAAAACAGGTAGAAGCGGAGATTTTCCGGACTGTACCGGCATGGTGGTGGCGTACGCCAAGACGACCACCTGAAGTGCCGATTCATCTGATGACTGCAGAGCAGAGCCAGTTTTATCAGCAGGGTTTGCCGCAAGGCATGCACAAGATTTATCGGATCGATTATTCAGTGGTCGAGGGCGGACATATGTTTCCGCTTGAGTATCCGGAAGCCACTGCAAAGGCGGTCAAAGCCCAACTCGCACTTTTGTAATCATCATAAAAAAGAGACGACTGGTACCACTACTGTTCCACAATTTTAACTAGGCTATAGTTTGAATTGTATGGAGTAATAAAAGCAATTCGATAGTGTTTTTAAATATCTGATATTTATACTTGGATATTGCGCAGCCTCATCTTTCCTTTAAAAGTTTAAATGGATTTGTGCAGGCGCAACCCTACTTTGGAAAGCCCCAAAGTAGGCAAAAGTCTCTTATTACCCATACACGACGTCCTGTCGTGATAGGTAGTGTGTGGCATCCCTGCCACACGCGCGTAACTTAAAGCTAATCACTTTAACTTTGGGACAGTAATCCGTCTAGTACGTCTCTTTTTATATCATTTTACGCAAATTGGAAAATTAACGCAGCTGCGAATCTTCCAGATGGCGAGCGCCTTCCAGAATCATCCGAATCATGAGCATGGTCTGTTCGGCAATTTCCTGGCGGTCTTCAGCCGGCATGTCAATGACATTGGCCCCCATGTTAAACACCAGTTGAGTAATGGCTTTGGCGGCAATATCGGCATGTAATAACTTTCTATTATTCAGGCGTTCCAGACGAATCAAATCATCCTGCAATTCCTGCTGAAAATAATTTAACTGGCGTTCTACAGCCTGTTTATACGATTTTGAACCGGTATAACCTTCACGCAATAACAGGCTTAAATTGCCTTCATCTGCATCCAGCTGAGCAATAAAAATTTCGACCGAACTACGAATAATACTGCTTTGTCGGGAGGCTTTTAAGCGTGCTTCATGCAGAATCTGACGTAATACAATCCCGGCACGATCAATCAGCTCAATGGCCAGCTCATCAATATCTTTAAAATGACGATAGAAACTGTTTGGCGCAATACCGGCCTCACGTGCGACTTCGCGCAGGCTCAACGATGCAATACTTTTTTGTGGACCAATCAGGTTTAATGCTGCCTGAAACAGTTCTTCTTTGGTAATGGTGGCCTTGCGACCGACACTCCGTACGATAATCGGCTCATCAATGCTTTTCGATTGTAGTAGAGATGCGTCACTGCTTATTTTCATTGAAGGCTCGTTCATCAATAGGTTCATGCATGAATCGTTTGATTATAACCGAGCACGACAGGCTTGTGAAATGAATGGAAACAATACACATGTATATACAAATATATATACATGTGTATAATAATTCAAAACCTCAAGATGATGTCGATAACGATGCATGTACTCCAAAAACTTAAAATGCCGTTGAATGCACTGTCTGACAGTGTCGTCGATCAGCATGCGATTAATTTCTGGATTCAGAAACTCAATCCGATATGGTCGTTGAATCAGCCATTGGGCAAGATTGTGCACAAGGAAAATGCTGCACAGGATATGCTGAGTCTGAAAATTCAAGTGAATCGTTTATTTAAGTTTGGTAAAGCGGGGCAACACCATCCGGTCTATGTGGTGGTGAAGGGCATCCGTTATGAACGTAGCTATAGTTTGACCCATGTAGATGCCCAGCATGTGTTATTGACTGTGAAAAAAGTCCATGCCGGTAAAGTCAGCACCTGGTTTGCAGAGCAGGCGCAAGTGGGTGATGTCATCGAATTTGGTCAGCCTTATGGCGATATGACTGTGCCTCAGCAGGCGAGTCCACTGATCTTGCTTGCAGCAGGCAGCGGGATTACCCCAATGCTGAGCATGCTGGAAAGCCTGAGCAAAAAGGGTGAATTATCAACACCAGTGAGCTTGTGGTACTGGGTTAAAAAACATCAAGATGCAGCATTTAAAGCACGTTTCGAAGAACTTGCTCAGAAACATGCAAATTTCTCATTTCATGTTTATGCCACGCAAGAACAAGCTGCGGCAGCTCGTCTGAATGAAACTTATCTGACAGATTTGCAAAATCTGGAAAATAGCACGGTCTATTGCTGCGGCCCGTCAGGTTTTGTATCGACTGCAGAGCAGCTGTTTGCTTCAGCCAAAGAGTTTAAGGGTGAAGCCTTTAGCATGAGTCTGGCGGATCAATCCGATATCGGCTTTATTAATGTCACCCTGACTCAGTCGAAAAAAATTGTCAGTATTCCAAAAGGCCAGTCCATTTTGGTGAGTCTGGAACAACAAAATATCAAACCGACACATGGTTGCCGTATGGGCATTTGTAATAAATGCGCCTGCAATAAAGTGGAAGGTTCGACCAAGAATTTGGTAAACGGCGCACGAAATACTGAGCCAGGTAATCTGCTCAAAATTTGTGTTAACTCAGCGCAGACTGATCTAGTCATCGACCTATAAGCGAGTTTTATCCTATGAATATGCCAGTAAAATTTCAATATTTTAAAAATCCTAAAAACCGTGAATTATCACAAGTAGAACTCGATGAACTTGCACGTGAACTTGATGCGATCAAGCAAGAAGTGCTGGATGATTTAGGTGAAAAAGACGCGAAATATATCCGTCGTGTCTATTCAACCATCCGTTATTCATCAATTGCCGGTCGTGCGCTATTGTTTGCAGGCTGGTTCCCACCAGCATGGTTGCTAGGCACAGGTCTATTAGGCTTTGCCAAAATCATGGAAAACATGGAACTGGGTCACAATGTCATGCATGGTCAGTATGACTGGATGAATGATCCTAAAATGAATGGTCAGACCTATGAATGGGATATCGTAGGTACTTCGGATAACTGGCGTCAAACCCATAACTTTAAACATCATACTTATACCAATATTAAAGGTATGGATGATGATATCGGTTATGGTCTATTGCGTCTGTTCCCAGAACAGCGCTGGAAACCGGGTTATTTATTACAACCGATTTATGCGGTGCCATTCTGTTTGCTGTTCCAGTGGGGCGTGGCCATTCAGAACCTTGAATTGGGTAAATATTTCAAAGGTCGCAAAAGCAAAGAGCAGACCAAAGAAGAATGGCGCCCAATGCAGAACAAAATCGGTAAACAATTGTTTAAAGATTATGTGTTCTTTCCATTGATTGCAGGTCCTGCTGCTTTGCCAGTTTTGACGGGTAATATGGTGGCCAATGGTCTGCGTAATATCTGGACGTTCAGTATTATTTTCTGTGGCCACTTTACCAAAGATGTAGAGGTGTTCCCGAAATCGGTACTGCAAAATGAGAGCCGTGGTCACTGGTATATGCGCCAGATTCGTGGTTCATCTAACCTGACCGGTTCTGAAGCATTCCATATCTTGACGGGTCATTTAAGTCACCAGATTGAACATCATCTGTATCCTGATGTGCCTGCCCGTCGTTACCGCCAAATGGCGCCAAAAGTTCAGGCGGTGTGTGAAAAATATGGTTTGAACTACAACAATGCCAGTCTGGTAAAACAGTATGGCAGCGTAATCAAACGTATTGTGAAATATGCATTTCCGTTTAAGAAATAATATTTCTTAAAGCTAAAAACCACCTTATTTGAGGTGGTTTTTTTATGGATGAAGCTTATATTTAAACAAAAAAGTCTGGATGATTCAGTCATCAGATCTGCCTTAAAAGTATCATTGAGCGACAACTCATCTGTCATTTAAGTGCTTGTTAAAGATTATTATGGCGTATCAATAAAGCGGAAATTTTAAAGCCCTAATATGTCATTGAATCGGATGGTAGATTAATTTTTGGCAATTGCTGATCTTGTCCTTCCAGATAGCGTTGATGTGCCAAACTCAGCATTTCCTGATCTTCTTCGCTGTTACCATAGGCATAAATTTCAGCATAATCTTCCAGACGATATTTTTCTAAAATTCTCAGTTTCTTCTGCGCATTACTACAATCTGGAGTCTGATAAAATCCTGTTATTTTTCCAGCTTTGATTTCAACTTCGCTACACAGTAAATCGATATTTAAATAGGTACAGACCGGTTTCAAGTATAAATCCAGTGATGCTGAAACCAGCGCGATCTCATGACCCAGTTGCTGATGTTGCCGAAGTTGCTGCAACAGTTTTGGATTAAACTTAAAGACCAGCTGCTGGGCATAGTCCTGCGCCAGTTGTAAAATTTCTTCTGCATCGCTGTCCTTAAACATGTTGCCATACAATTTTGGACGCATCGCATGGGCAGGGTACAGCTTCAGATAATAGGCCTGAATCCAGGGCAGGAGACGAATGCCGCGTCTTAAAATATGCCGTTTTTTCAAGGCATAGAAAATGAACCCGGTAAAACTGTCGTCTGTATACAGGGTGCCATCAAAATCAAATAAGGCTAGAGTTTTAGGTGTTTGATTTTGCGCATGCATGTTTGATATCGACCATCGACACGGGTGGCAAACCAGTTGGTATTGTAATCACGACTCAGTTTTGGTCCAGAAATGACCACTTCCGGCATGATTGCATACATCGGATCTTTGCCTGTTTTTTCCTGATAGAGCTTGCTGATCCCACGATAGGTCATGGTATCTTCAAAATCTTTCTCTTTTTCTTTCTTTAAATCGGCGCGGATTTGACGTTCGGTAATAATAAAATTATTTTTCGCAAATACACTGATCAGCTCACGCTCGGATTGACTCTTCTGCGAACGGATCGCGCCATCTTTGTTATAGAGTAATAAATCGCCATCCAGATCGAGTTCAGCTTCAGTTAAATCATTGAGCATGCTCTGAAAAGCGGCATTTCGGCTGGAATACATGCCCGAGTTATAGTCTGCAAAACGGTAGATCGGTTTGTCATAATCTGCAGGATACATCATCAGACGATGAATCCCGTAATATAGGCCGCCATATTGCGTATAGACATCGGAGCGTAAGGCTGCGATGTTGCCACCTTGACGTTTATATTCCTTGACATAACTAATATGCACTTGCATTGAACCCAAAGTGGTAATCGGATTCATTTTCTCGCCAATGTTCTGGCCGACCAGTTTTGCAGCACCGGTCAGTGCGCTGACATGGTAATGCTTCGACATATAGTCAAATATTTCACGATATAACTCATCCAGTTCGCGTTCGGTTTTTACCCGGCGCATCTGGCTTAAATAGTTATCTTCTGGGCTTGGATGGTTCTTGAGTACTTCCTGGAAATATCCCGCAACTGTTCCACCGATTGCTTGTCCGAGTTTATCTTTGAATTTTTCTTCAAGACGATCCTGAACTTCTTTAACCGCTTTTTCTCCCAGACCTGGTACTGTAGGGTCTGCCACAAAATTGGATTCCTGATCGACCACGGCCACAATCGTGCAGACATTTTCCTTGGTTTGAGGAATACCCAACTGTTCGGTGATGTCGTAAATATCTTGTGCCCAGGACTCACGCTGATTTACCCGACTCGGAATTGCTTTACGAATATGTTCAACTTCAAGTGTCGGTTCATCATCTTTTGACCACCATGAGCCATTGCCACAGCCGGCAAGACCCAGAGAAAGTGCAAGTACAGACAATGACTTAACAGAAAAACAATCAGCAAAAGTTTTATTCATGGTGTGGTAAATTAATTGAAAAGATGAGCGAATAAGGCAGATGCAGTATACTATGCCCATCAAAAAAGTGATGAATTTATATGTATATTGGTCCATATCAACTGTCCAACAATTTGATTGTCGCCCCGATGGCAGGTGTGACTGACCGTCCGTTTAGAACCTTGTGCAAGTATTTTGGTGCAGGTCATGCGGTCAGTGAAATGATGACCTCAGACAAAACTTTGCGTATGAGCAAAAAAAGTCTCTACCGTGCCAATTTTGATGGGGAGCTGGCGCCTATCTCAGCCCAGATTGCCGGTTCAGATCCACAAGATCTGGCTGAGGCTGCGCGTTATCAGGTGGCCAATGGTGCACAAATTGTTGATATTAATATGGGCTGTCCAGCCAAAAAGGTCTGCAATCGATTAGCCGGTTCAGCCTTGCTACAGGATGAAGATTTAGTTGCCCGTATCTTGGATACCGTCGTGGCTGCGGTCGATGTGCCGGTAACTTTAAAAACCCGTCTGGGGTATTTAAATGGTCATGAAAATATCATGCGGGTGGCAAAACGTGCGGAAGATGCCGGAATTGCGGCGCTGGCTTTACATGGCCGTACCCGTGAAGATATGTATTTAAATACCGCCCGCTATTCACTCATTAAAGATGTAAAAGACATGTTGAATATTCCCGTGATTGCCAACGGAGATATCGACAGTCCTGAAAAAGCCAAATATGTACTGGATTATACCGGTGCAGATGCCATCATGATCGGACGTGCAGCACAAGGTCGTCCCTGGATTTTTCGTGAAATTGCCCATTATTTAAAAACTGGCCAATATCTGGATGCGCCGAGTATTACAGAAGTTAAGGATGTTCTATTGGGACATTTGGCTGAGCTATATGAGTTTTATGGCGAGTATTCCGGTTGCCGAATTTCCCGGAAACATATTGCCTGGTATACCAAAGGTCTGCGTTCAAGCAACGAGTTTCGTCAGGGCATGTATCAGGTAGAAAATACAGCTGATCAATATCGTGTAGTAGAAGATTATTTTAATACTTTACTTGAACATGGCTCAACCATGAGTGATGTTCAGGTCGAACAGGTCAATTTATTAGAGACCAAATGATGGCAGGCTAGTAGGAGGTAATCAAGAAATATGTTTTGTGTAGAAATACTACCTTTTTTATCTTGAGCGCGTCGATTTTAGCACGCTGTTTACACTTAAGCCGGTCAAATACATAGCACAACATTTTGTTGACTTAAACCGGACAGGACTTGGACATTGCTTACTTAAACTTGTTCTATGATGGATTCATCTAATATGAACAGGAGGTGATCCTTCTTGTTTGTAGTCATCACCAAGGGAGATCTGTAATGACAAATACCAATCGTCCAGTCACAGAATTTAGCCATAAAACGTCAACGGAATTGCCACAAGAACGCAGCGAAGGCTTAAATATAGATCCTACTGATGCCAATGCACGTCCGGATTTAAATACTCCTGAAAAAGATAATCCGAATGTGCCAGATATGAATGAAGGCAAAGATAATCTGGCCGCGACCGGTGCGGGTACAGTAGGTGGTGCTGCTGTAGGGGCCGTTGCAGGTCTGGTCGGTGGTCCTCCAGGTGCAGTGGTGGGCGGCATTATCGGTGGTGTGGTTGGTGGCATTGCCGGTAATGATATTGCAACATCAGATCGCCAAAAACAGGCAGATAACTACCAGCATCCAGAAGTTCGAAGTGAGGCAGATAATTATCAGCATCCCGACCAGTTGATTGCCGAAGATAATTACTGGCGCGATGAGTATCATAATCGCCCGTATTTTAATGAAACGCGGAATACCTACAGCGATCTAGACTATGATCGTGACTATCGCGGCGCTTATCGCGTAGGTTATGAAAACCGTGCCATGTATGATCGTGATACAGATTTTGATCATGCGGAACCTGAACTACGGACCAAGTGGGAACAGGTGAAAGGTGAATCCCGCTTAAATTGGGAAGAAGCCAAGTTTGCAGTCAAAGATGCCTGGCATCGACTTACCCGCTAAGTCCGACTGAATAAAAAACCTCTCTAATTAGAGAGGTTTTTTATGCTGATAAATTTTAGAGATGTTTCATTTCCAGCACCAGCTGATTGATCAGATCAGACGCTTCCATTTCACGAATTTGTGCCACATTTGAGCCTGCCCAGAACGCGCCATAACCCTGATCGTCTTGTTTGGCTGCAGCAGCATGTAATTGCTTGGCCAGATCATAGGTATAAGGATAAGCCGGCACATCCAGACGATCGGGTGTGTCGACATCCATATGCCAGTGGTTGATGATTCCGCGAGCAGGGCGACCGGAAATACTGGCACTGACTTGAGTGAGTGGCTTGGAAAGCAGGGCTTTACGATAAGCCTCGTTGGCATTGGACGATTTGCACTGTACAAATGCAGTGCCAAGTTGCACGGCATCGGCACCGAAATCCAGCATTTGTCTTGCCTGTTGGCCGTCCATAATCCCGCCTGCCGCTACAATCGGCAGGGAACAATGCTGTTTGATCAGTTTCACCAGATTAGAGGTTTTGACCGAAGCATCGAATTTGGTACTGAAAATTCCACGATGACCGCCGGCTTCAATGCCTTGGGCAATAATAATATCAATTCCGGCAGCTTCGATGGCTTTGGCTTCGGCAAAATTGGTCGCAGAAACCATGGTTAAAATTCCTGCCTGTTTTAAGGCTTGAATCTGATGCGGATGCGGAATGCCAAAATGAAAACTGACCGCCCGTGGTTTGGTTTCCAGCACCAGATTCAGGAAGTCATCATTGTCTTTAAAGCTCGGATAAATACAGTTTAAATGCTCGGGTGGCTGCGCCCCATATTCAATAAATTTATTTTTAAACTGTGCGATCCATGCCTGCGCGACAGCTTCATCTAGGGGCACACTGTCATGACAGAAAAAATTCACCTGAAAAGGGCAGTCTGTCAATTCTTGAGTTTTTAAAATCTGTTGTCGTGCTGCCTCGATACTGCTGGCTCCCAAACCGAGTGAACCCAAGCCGCCTTGATTGGACACTTCAGCTGCAAGTTCAGCTGTAGAGACACCTGCCATCGGCGCCAAGAAAATAGGATGTTTAATTCCGAGATTTTCTAATAAAGACATAGATTTGCTCCTTGTTATGTTTTTACTTTGCCCTTGAGTTCAAAATTAAGCAAATCATATTGGTTATTTTATTTTGAAATACTTAAACTTTGCTTAGCTGTCATTTACATTTCTCACGACACGCTATGTCGCTAGCCAGACAGATCAACTATAGCGCTGCAATTGAAGACTTTATAATAGCATTTTGGTCAAATCTTTCTGAGCTCATGTCTGATCGTATCCGTGAAAAACTGCAAATTTTAGCCGATGCTGCCAAGTATGATGTGTCCTGTTCATCCAGTGGAAGTAATCGTAAAAATAAAGACAAAGGGGTAGGAAATACCGGCAATGGTATTTGTCATAGCTATACCGAAGATGGCCGCTGCGTTTCCTTGCTGAAAATTCTATTTTCCAATGTCTGTATTTTTGATTGCTCTTATTGTGTTTCGCGCCGTTCCAATGACGTCAAGCGAGCAGCATTTACCGTGCAGGAAGTGGTGGATTTGACCATGAACTTTTACCGCCGTAATTATATTGAAGGTCTGTTTTTAAGCTCGGGTATTTTTAAATCAGCCGATCACACTATGGAGCGGATGCTACAGGTGGTGAAAAAACTGCGACTAGAAGAAAACTTTAATGGCTATATTCATTTGAAAACCATTCCGGGTGCATCTCAGGAAATCATTACCGAAGCCGGACTATACGTAGACCGCATGAGTATTAATCTGGAAATGCCGACTGAAGCCGGATTACAGAAGTTTGCTCCTGAAAAAACCCATGCCGAAGTACAAAAAGATTTGGGGATTGTGCGGGATCGACTGATCCAGCTCAAAGATGAACGCAAATTGATTAAATCGGTGCCAAAATTTGTACCTGCCGGACAAACCACACAGATGGTGGTAGGCGCACATAGCGAAACTGACCAAGACATTATTTTAATGGCCGATCGGCATTACAAGGAATTTAAGCTGAAACGGGTGTATTTTTCCGGCTATATTCCGATTAATCCTGAAGAAAAAGCCTTACCGGTTGTCGGTTCAGCGCCGCCATTATTAAGAGAAAACCGTCTATATCAATCCGACTGGTTAATGCGTTTTTATGAATTTTCTGCCGATGAAATTGTCGATGACCAGCATCCGAATCTGGATCTGGATATTGATCCCAAACTCAGCTGGGCCTTGCGACATCCTGAAGCTTTTCCAGTTGATATTAACCATGCCGACTATAAAATGATTTTGCGTGTACCGGGTATTGGGGTAAGTTCGGCCAAAAAAATTGTACAGGCACGCCGTTTTGGTCAGATTCATATCGATCAGCTAAAACGCATGGGTGTGGCATATAACCGCGCACAGCATTTTATCCGCTGTGCTGATACGCCAAAATTTAAGAAAGATCAGCAATCGCATCAGATCCGTCAGCAAATTTTACAGTCTGGCCAATCTAAATATCAGCAGCAGCTTTCACCACAGCTTGGACTGGCATTCTGATGGCCTGTTACTGTTTTGATGGCAGCATGACCGGCTTGCTCAGTTGTGTATTTCGGGCTTTTGAGTTTAAGGAACTGAATGCCCGCATCACTGCCAATCCACAAGCACAAAATGGCCTGTTTGATGAATTTATTTATGTTAGCTCTAATGATGAGCATGGACAGCGGGTCTGGCAGGGGCTCAAGCAAAAAGTCTCCTCCAGCAGCTTGCGTACTTTTTACTATACTTTTCTGTCGGAACAAGAAGCAGCGTTTCAGATTCTATTTGATTTCGCGGTTTATGTATTTAAAAACCAGCGACCTGTCGATAAAGATTATGGTCATCATGCGGTTATCGGTATGTCGCAATGGGCCAAGCAAGTCGGACGGGAAAAGCACCGTATGGAGGCTTTTGTACGCTTTAAAAAGGCCAAGGATGGACTATTCCTGAGTCTGGTTAAGCCAGACTTTAATGTTCTACCGATTATTTCCCGACATTTTCAGGAGCGCTATCAGGATCAATCCTGGCTGATTTATGATGAGCTGCGCAATTACGGGATTTATTATGATTTAGAGCAGGTACATCAGGTCGAGATGAATGCTGAAGCAATTGATTCACAAATCCAGATTGGGCACAGTCAGTCATTCAGTATCGAACTGGATGATGATGAATGGTTGTATGATCAGCTCTGGAAAGATTATTTTAATAGTGTGAATATTCAGACACGTAACAATATGAAACTGCATATTCAATATGTACCGAAACGCTACTGGCGTTATATGAATGAGAAAACACTTTAAACAGTACATCTGGCATCTTTCAGGCATAATAAGCGTTTATATTTAGATTGAGTGCATAGATATGAAGGTATGGCTAACGTCATTGGCGCTGCTCATTGGATTAACCGCATGCTCGAAAGAGCCACAAAAACCGGTCGTCGATCCAGTCAAATATCAGGTTCAGACAGCGCAGGAATTGCAGCAACGTTTTGATGCACTCAATAGCCAATTGGCTCAGGATTTTCAGAAATTTAAAAAACTAGAAAGTATTGCTTTCTCACACCAGTTTCCTTTAGATGTGAATAATCTGCAAACTTTAAACCGTCATTTGGTCAGCAGTACGGCATTAAAACCAAGTAAAATTGCCTATTGCGATATGATGAATGCTTATTTTGCCGATATGTATCGTTTGGGGCATTATAATCTGGAACTGGTCGATGACATCCAATTGCCGAATGCTGCCAATGAAAATCTAAAAGACAATTTTTCGAATGCCGATCACTTCTATACTTTTATTCTGGATCGCTATACCACTTATCGTCAGGTTCAGCAGACCATGGGTTATGGTTGTAATTTAAAAGCCGCGCTTTAAATCTTAAAGATAAAAAAGCCCATCATTAAGATGGGCTTTTTAGTTTAAATAATTAACAACCTGTAATTTTTTCAGCTTGTGGTTTTTCTTCCGGGAAGAAGATTGGACGAAGTTTCACCCCAATACCATTACCGATAAAGGCAAACACCAGCCATAACCAGCCATGTAAACTGCCTGAAGCGATGCCACTGAAATACGCACCAATATTACAGCCATAAGCCAGGCGTGCACCATAGCCGAGCATGATGCCACCGACAACAGCAGCAATGAGCGAGCGTTTCGGAATGTTGAAATTCGGGGCAAACTTACCTGCCAGACTGGCTGCCAGCAAAGCACCGAGCATGATGCCAAAGTTCATCATCGAGGTAATATCAAACCACAACGACTCTGCAAGTGCTTTGGCATTGCCAGCTTTCTGCCAATAATCCCATGCAGTTACATCAACACCCACTAAAGTGGCGCCTTTTGCACCCCAAACTGCCAGGGCAGAAGTCACGCCCCAAGGACGACCTGCAAGTGCCAACGTCGCAAAGTTGAGCAGGGTCAGAATAATCCCGCCCCAAATCAGAGGCCATGGACCACGAATAAAGCGTTTCCAGCCTTGATGCTCACTGCTTGGTTCTACTTCCAGACGACCATGACGTTTCTTTTCGAAATAAACAGTCGCCGCAGCAATCAGTGCAAAAATAACAAAGCTCAGCAGCAATCCAGGCATCACCCCTAAACTCTGTACCAGAGAAATAGGTTCCAGATGCGGCAAAGCAAACCACCAGTCTAAGTGTGAGGTTGCAATCACAGAGCCGATACAGAAGAACAAGAGTGTTACCAGCATACGTGCACTACCACCACCCACGGTATACAGCGTACCCGATGCACAACCGCCACCGAGCTGCATGCCGATGCCGAAAATAAAGGCACCAATCATGACTGACATGGAAACAGGACTGACGTTACCTGTGACCGGGTTGCCAAACAATTCACCCGCACCTAAAGCGGGGAAGAATAACAATACTGCTAGAGCGAGCATAATCATTTGTGCACGCAGACCACGACCGCGACGTTCCTTGATAAAGACGCGCCAACTCGAGGTAAAACCAAATGAGGCATGGTACAGGGTCATGCCTAGCGCACCACCGATTAAAAATAACAGAGCCTGATTTAAGCCAACGATCTGATAGGCACCGATTGTACCGATCACAAGTAAAATAAAAGCCACCCAGACCGAAATATTCGACCGTTGGGAAGCAGCAGCAATGACTGACATGGGAGATTAAATTTTAAAAATAAAGGCTGGTATTCTACTGAATTTCAGCTTAAATGCAGCCCATTTTGGCCAATGAGTGAGTATTAAGTCATTCTTATAGTTGATAAGTTTTATCACTTTATCTGATTGATGGGAGTGAATTATAAAAATAAATCTAATGGAACATCTCATTATTCTGTAATTCTCTATACTTAAGCAGCTTAAATAAATTGCAGATTTAATCGTATGGTTTTATGCCTATAGATCAGTATCGAGCATTTTTGAGTTTCTGGGTTTTCAAATGAAGTACATAAAAAAGCCTGCAAATTGAATCGCAGGCTTTTTAAGCATTAAACTGAGAGCTAAAATCAGTTTTCAGCTTTTTCTCGAACATTGCCAGCACCTTCTTCAACCGCAGCTGCAGTGGCCGCAGTGGCTTTTCGTGCTGCTTCAGCAGTAGCATCTGCTGCTCGAGACGTTGCAGCAGCAGCTTCGTCAGCTGCTTGAGCTGTATTTTCCGCTGCATTATCCAAGGCTCTTTCAGTGTCTACCGCAGCTTCACGGCTTGCATCTTGCATATCATGACCGGCTTGATCTGCTGCATTTTCTAAATGCTCACCTGTCGTTGCCCCGGTTTCAGGTGCTTTATCTTTGTTACAGCCGACCAAGGCAACAGTTGCCACTAAACCTAAAGCAATCATTAATTTATTCATCGAGTAATATCCCTTGTTGTTGTATAGCTGCCAACTAATTTAACAGTCATTTCTTAAAGTTTATGCTAGAAAATAGATCAAAATTTGTTGATTAACTGTAACTTTTTTCAATACTTATGCTGCTTTAACTCGCTCAGGACTTATTTAATAAGTTGTTTTAAGTGTATTAAATGAGTCAGATCCAGAAACTAAGAAATTTCTAATTTAATAAGCATTCAAGGATGATGGAAATGAACGGGGTATATTATTAATCTTGCGATTTAAGTTGTCAGTCGTGTAAAAAAGATGATTTTAAGCAATAAAATCCCAGTCATAAAAAAAGCCCGCAGGGTGCGGGCTTTTTAAAGAGAAAATTAGAGACCAGCAGAGGCTTTAAGCGCTTCCACTTTGTCGGTTTTTTCCCAAGTAAAGGCCGTATCAGAGCCTTCACGGCCAAAATGACCATAAGCCGCAGTCTGCTTATACATTGGCTGAATCAGATCCAGCATGCGGGTAATGCCATATGGGCGTAGGTCAAAGTGCTCACGAACCAAGGCAATAATCAATTCTTCAGATACTTTTGCAGTATTAAAAGTGTTGATTGAAATTGAAGTGGGTTCAGCAACACCAATTGCATAAGACACCTGGATTTCACACTTGTCTGCAAGACCAGCCGCAACGATATTTTTTGCTACATAACGCCCTGCATAGGCAGCAGAACGGTCAACCTTAGATGGATCTTTGCCAGAGAAAGCACCACCGCCATGACGCGCCATACCACCGTAGGTATCTACGATAATTTTACGACCTGTCAAACCACAGTCACCGACAGGGCCGCCAATCACGAACATACCCGTTGGGTTGATGTGGAATTTGGTCTCTGCATGGAACATATCGGCAGGAATGATTTTCTTCACGATTTCTTCAATCACAGCTTCTTTAAGATTGGCTTGTGAAATTTCAGGATCGTGTTGAGTCGACAAAACCACAGCATCTAAACGAACAGGTTTGCCATTTTCATAAGCAAAGGTCACTTGGCTTTTCGCATCTGGGCGTAACCAAGGCAAAGTTCCATTACGACGAAGCTCTGCTTGTTTTTCCATTAAGCGATGTGCATAGGTAATTGGCGCAGGCATTAAAACGTCAGTTTCACGGCTGGCATAACCAAACATTAAACCTTGGTCACCGGCACCTTGATCTTCAGGTTTCTGACGGTCTACACCCTGAGCAATTTCAGGTGACTGTTTGCCAATCATGTTGATTACGGCACAGGTCGAACCATCAAAACCCAGATCAGAATGGTGATAACCAATACCGTTCACGGTATGGCGTACTACCGCTTCAAAATCGATATTGGCCGTCGTTGTGATTTCACCGGCAAGTACAACCGCACCTGTTTTTACAAGCGTTTCACAAGCAACCCGTGCATAAGGGTCTTCTTTTAAGATTGCATCCAAAATAGCGTCACTGATTTGGTCAGCCATTTTATCTGGATGGCCTTCGCTTACAGATTCCGAAGTAAATACAGCGTACTCGCGCATAGTCCTATCACAGTTAATTTTAAAGACCCGATATGTTACATCGAGTTGCGCTCTAGGACTAGCTTAACACGACAAAATTGGTCGAAATTGTTTCAAATTATTGTGTTTTTAATTGATTAATAGAATTAAAAAAATTGATATGTCGATTTAACCGTCATTGCTGATTTGGCAAGGAGCGACAAATTAATCCGGATTTTCCCAGATGTAGCAAAATTAAACAGTTATATTCTCGAATAAATTTTAAAAGATCGCTGATTGGAAAAATATAAAGCTAAAATCTGAGCAATTTTCAGGAAAGTGATCATTACATTAATACGCTCGCATGTGATTCAACATGATTCGACTAGCTGTATTGTGGTTGCATCGGCTTCTCTGCATATTAGGCCTAAGGTTTCACTACTGGCCGGTTAAGCATGGCCAAGATTCTTTTTGTATGGGCTTCTTGAAGTAAGGCTGTACGGAGATAAGTCATGATGTATCAAAAGGCATTTACCTTAATTGAGGTGATGATTGTACTGACGATGATGGCGATTTTAGCCACCATGGCGTTTATGAGCTATCAGGGCTATGTGGTACGTGCTCAACTGGCTGAAGTGTTTGAGCAGGCTGGCACATATCGAACTCAGTTCATTGCCTCAGGTCAGCATTGTGATGCTGGACGCGAGATTGGAGGGAATACACGATATATCGAAAAAGTGGTGATTAATGCGACATGCCGAATTGAGTTTAAGCTGCGACAGCAAGGCCTAGATGCAGCGATTCGGGGTAAATCAATTGCATTTGATGTCTATACGGGAAAATGCTTCTCGACTGATATTTATCAGCGCTATTTACCTAAAAGCTGCCAGGGGCGCTAAGCACGCTTGCTGCTTATGATTGAGCCTAAATAGATGTAAGCTTTTCATCTAAAAAATACATAGTTGATTGATCTATTGATAAGAATGAATCATCAATGCTTTCCATCATCAACGAGAAAATTATATGACACATCTCGCTTTGAACGGATGGAGCCGACTTTAGATTAAAAACGAAGTAACAGTCAATTCTAAAAAATCCAGGGTTGAAAAGCTCAATCAGACAACAATATGCTAACTATCATATCTAATAAATCCATCGCAAAAGTGACCAGAGAAAACAGAACTAGAGAGAAAAATGTGGAATAATTACCCGAT
>SMFC01000073.1_pt1 | contig 38668 bp, 37 predicted proteins | sample 2456331 | NCBI WGS metagenome assembly SMFC01 (sample SAMN10132608, study PRJNA489261) | soil metagenome | isolation source: day120 control-loamy sand soil ammended | place: USA
TGTGAATCTGAAAGACGATACTGTTTGTCTTTCGGCTGTGCTTTTCTGCATTCAGTATCTGTAAGTGGCATGTCGATTACCCATAATTGATGTATTAATTTCTGGGTAAATTTTCCCAATATTTACCCACAAAGAGCAAATATGGGGTCAAATGAGATCAGACAATATCGGACAAACAGGCATAAAAAAAAGCCTCTAAACGTTGAGTTTAAAGGCTTTTTTTATTCCGACGGATTACTTCGGAAAGAATTTTGGTGGAGGTGGCGTCAATTGAACTCAAAACCTAACTCATTCATTTTAAAGCTCTTTTATTGAATAAAAAAATTCATTGACCCAATTTTGACCCAAATTAGATTTAGTGCATTGAATCACTTTAAAATCTTGTTCAAATCCTGAATTCGGATTTGAAGTGGCGTACGGCATTATAGCAGCAAATTACACCTAGAAATAAATGTAATGTTATAACATTTCGCAAATTTGATTTACGAGAGAAAATGCGCTCTCGGCATGCATCTATGAGTTTCATCACCAGCGTCGAAGCCAGAAACACCCCCAAAGTACAAGGCAATCATAGCATAGATGTCAAAAATTACGATGCATTTTCTAAACATTTACACAACTTGATGCGCTTAATTACATTATTGCGCTAATATTTTACTTTTCAAGCCGAATAACAGAAAAATTATGAGCTATTTACTGGCCCTAGATCAAGGAACCACATCGAGTCGGGCTATTATTTTTAATGAACATGGACAAATTCAGGCAACGGCTCAACGTGAAACCCATATTCAGACGCCACATTCAGGTTGGGTCGAACAGGATGCTCAGGAAATCTGGAGCACGCAGATTGCGGTGGTACAGCAAGCGCTTGCTACGGCGCGTATTCTCGCCAAAGATATTAAAGCCATTGGTCTGACCAATCAGCGCGAAACCACGGTGGTTTGGGATCGAAGAAATGGTAAACCGCTCGCGCCGGCCATCGTCTGGCAAGACCGTCGAACTTCTGACTGGTGTAACCAGCTGATTGAACAGGGCTGGATGTGCAAAATTCAGCAGAAAACCGGTCTACGGATTGATCCTTATTTTAGTGCAGGAAAATTGGTCTGGTTTCTGGAGCATGTAGAAGGCGTACGTGAACTGGCTGAACAGGGTCATGTCGCTTTTGGTACTATCGATAGCTGGCTGATCTGGAACCTGACTCAAGGCGCAGAACATGTGATTGAAGCCAGCAATGCTTCCCGTACCATGCTGATGAATCTGCATCAACAAACTTGGGACGAAGAACTGTTGGAGCTGTTTCATATTCCTGCTTCGGTCTTACCAAAAATTATTTCCTCGGATAATTATATCGCTGACACCGCTTCAGGTTTACTCGGTGCCAATATCCCCATTACCGGTATTCTAGGTGATCAGCAATCTGCACTGTTTGGTCAATCCTGTTTTGAAGTGGGGAGCGCAAAAAATACCTATGGCACCGGCTGTTTTATGCTGTTCAATACCGGTCAAGACATCCAGCTCAGTCAGAATAAACTGCTTTCTACCCTTGCCTGGCAAGCGCAGGGTCAAACCACCTATGCACTGGAAGGCAGCGTGTTTATGGCGGGTGCGGTAGTGCAATGGCTACGTGATGGTCTCGGGATTATTCAAAAAAGCAATGATATCGAAAAACTGGCCTGTAAAGTTGAGGATACCGACGGCGTGGTTTTGGTTCCGGCCTTTACCGGACTTGGCGCGCCGCATTGGGACAGTGAAGCGCGTGCCCTGCTCTGTGGCATGTCTCGTGGTACGACTCAAGCGCATATCGCCCGAGCAGCCTTAGAATCAATCGCTTTTCAGGTATCGGATGTCCTCAGTGCAATGCAATCCGATATTGCCCACCCTTTAAAAGAATTACGGGTCGATGGCGGTGCCAGTAGCAATGACATGCTGATGCAGTTTCAGGCAGATATTCTCAATGTGCCGGTGCTGCGTCCAAAAATGCTGGAGTCTACCGCTTGGGGAGCAGCAGCGATGGCCGGATTAAAAGCTGGCGTATTTTCAAACCTGGAGGAAATTTCGCAGTCTTGGCAACTTGAACGTGCCTTTGAACCAAAAATGCAAAATGATGAGCGTGAAGCTCATTTAGCCAAATGGCAGAAGGCCTTAAATCGGGCCAAATCAGATCTATAACCTGTATCAATCTGAAGGTCGAAAGCTAAAAAAGCACTGTTCAACAGTGCTTTTTATTTTCTATCTCTTACCCTCAATAAGCATAAGATGCAATCGCTGTAGCAATTGGCTTATCTTCATCATTGACCATGGTCATACGCATGGTGCAGCCCTTACGCCCCAAACGTAAGGTTTCTGCCCGCGCGATAAAATATTTACCGCGCCCGGGTGCCAGATAATCCACCCGCATATCCACTGTCGCCAAACGCGAGACTTTTTTAATGGTGTCGGCAATGGTTTCAGGTTCGGCTTTTTTATATAACTCCCCCATCGCTACAATTCCACCGACACTATCGAGTACCGTGGCCGCAAGACCGCCATGCAAAATTTGAAACGCGACATTACCAATCATAAAATCCTGCATTTCGACATAGGCTTCGATCTGGCCTTCCACCACCCGCATGCTCATACCATTATGCTTAAAAAAAGGAGAGCTATTAAAAGCATGTACCAACTGATTTAAGACCACATCAATATCCACCTTTGCCCCCAAGTGTATATTACCTGTCCAGCTTTTCTCTGTCTTAGTCATCACTCTGCTCAAATCCACCGCAATAAAAAACCGCTAATTTATGCCCAAAAATTTCAGTTAGGGCTACAATAGGTGCCTAGTTTAATACTGATTGCTGAGATTTTTATGACCTATACGTTCAATCGTCCCGCGTTTCCTGCAACTCGCATGCGTCGTATTCGTAAAAATGAGCATTTACGTTCTATGGTACGTGAAACGCATCTCAGTGCAGATCACCTGATTTATCCAGTATTTGTACTGCCGGGACAAAATCAGAGCCAAGATATTCCCAGTATGCCGAATATCCAGCGCCTGTCAGCAGACTTGCTGTTAAAAAAATCAGAGCGTCTGCTGGAACTGGGCGTCAACAAACTGGCACTGTTTCCAGTCACACCACAAGAAGATAAAAGCCTGACCGCCGAAGCGGCTTGGCGCGAAGATGGTCTGGTCCAACGCACTTTGCGTTTATTAAAAAAAGAACTGCCAGAAATGGTGCTGATTACTGATGGTGCACTCGACCCATATACCACGCATGGTCAGGATGGCATTATTGATGAGACCGGTTATGTCTTAAATGATGAAACGGTCGAATGTCTGATTAAACAGGGCTTAAGCCATGCCGAAGCAGGCGCAGATGTATTTGCCCCAAGTGACATGATGGATGGCCGGATCGGTGCAATTCGTCAGGCCTTTGAACAAAATGGGCATATTTATACCTCAATCATGGCTTATTCAGCCAAATATGCATCCAGCTTCTATGGTCCATTCCGTGATGCAGTCGGTTCTGCCAGCAATTTAAAAGGCGGCAATAAATACAATTACCAGATGGATGTCGGTAACCGTGCCGAAGCACTGCATGAAATTGCGCTGGATATTCAGGAAGGCGCAGACATGGTGATTGTCAAACCGGGCATGCCTTATCTGGATATCGTCCGTGAAGTTAAAGACACTTTTGGTGTACCAACCTTTGTCTATCAGGTCAGTGGTGAATATGCGATGCTGGCCGCTGCCATTCAAAATGGCTGGTTATCTGACAGCGTGATTATTGAATCACTGATGAGCTGCCGCCGCGCCGGTGCCGATGGCATCTGGACTTACTTTGCCGAAGAAGCTGCGCTTAAACTGAAAGACATGAAGTAAAAGGATTTCGGCGCAATGCATATCGCCATTATCGGCGCTGGCATCACCGGGTTGATGTCGGCGCTGGAACTGCTTGAACAGGGATGTTCTGTCACGATTTTTGATCAGCAAGTTGCCGGGAAGGCTGCGTCCTGGGCCGGAGGCGGGATTCTTTCTCCGATGTATCCCTGGCGCTACCCCGCTGCAGTCAATACGTTGGCCCGGCATGCCAAACCGCTCTATCAGGACTGGAATCAAAAACTGCAGCCAGTGACCGGTATCGATTTCCAGATTCATGAAAGTGGTATGCTGATTTTTGATGAAGATGATTTTGAGCTTGGCTTGCGCTATGCGGAAAAATATCAGGACCCTCAGCAACAGGCCGAATTGCTTGATCAGACTCAGCTACAACAAATCAATCCTCGAATTGATCAACACAAGTTCCAACAGGCGATTTACTTTCCGGAACTGGCCAATATCCGCAACCCCCGGCTATTACAGTCGGTCATCAGCTATTTAAAACAGCATCCGCATGTCACCTGGCAAGAGCACTGTAAAATCACTCAGCTTAATATTCAGCAAGGCTGGGTAACGAGTGTGTCCAGTGAAAGTGGTCAACACTTTCAGGCAGATCAGTTTGTAATCGCCACAGGCGCATGGTCTGCAGGCTGGTCAGAACAGCTTGGCTGTGAAATTCCGGTACAACCGGTGCAAGGACAAATGCTGCTGTTTAAAACCCCAGAAAACTGGCTACCGAGCATGTGCATGAACAAGGTCATGTATCTGATTCCACGGCGCGACGGACATGTTGTATGTGGTTCCAGTATGCGTCAGGTCGGTTTTGACACCTCGCCTTCTGCTGAAATCCGGCAAGATATTCTACAGGCTTGTCTGGAGATGGTGCCGGAACTGGCGGATTTTCCGCTGGTCAAGCAATGGGCCGGATTAAGACCTCTATTGGAGCCAGGTCGCTTAGTGCTTTAGGATATTATGCAGCGCTTCTTTCAAGGTTGGATAATCAAACTGAAATCCCGCATCCTGTAAAGCTTGAGGCTGTACATACTGACCGTTTAAAACCAGTTGCGATTGTTCTCCCAGCATCATTTTCAAGCTGCATGCTGGCAGTGGCAGTAAAGGTTTGCGCTTCAGTAGCTGTGCAGCAGTCCGGGCAAACTGTGCCTGACTGACTTTTTCCGGGGCAACCACATTAAAAATCTGCCCGGTCGTCGTTTCAAGCATCAAGAATTCAATCGCACGCAATACATCTTCTAAATGCACCCAAGTGACTGGCTGACGCCCATGACCAATCCGCCCGAACAGATTCAGTTTAATCGGCAATAACATCTGCGGCAGAATTCCACCACCTTTGCCGAAGACCACAGCAAAGCGAACAATTTTGGTGTCCTGACTGCTATAGGACAAAGCCAGTTGTTCCCACTTCGCACAGAGCTCAGACATAAAAATATCTTGTGGCGGGCTTTGTTCCGTACAGACCTGCTCCCAACGCTCGCTCGGGTCAATACCATAATAACCAACGGCCGAGGTCGAAATAATCCGTTTCGGTTTGATCTGGTATTTTTCTAAATAGTCAAATAACTGTTTGGTGGTGTCTAAACGGCTATCCAGCAATTTCTTTTTACGCGCTGCTGTCCAGCGTCCCTGACCGATGCTTTCGCCAGCCAGATTAATCAAATAATCAATCTGAGGCTGTTTTAATTCATCCAGCTGGTTAATCCAGTGAAAATCTGGATGCGGTTCAGATTGATTCTTGCGGCGGGTCAGCCCAATCACCCGATAATCACGTTCTAATAAAAAACGTACCAGATGACTGCCAATAAAACCCCTCGCTCCGGTCACCAGCACTACAGGTTTATCCATAAGTCATTCTTAGCCCTGTTATTTTTTCTATTTAAATTATACGCAACTTATTCTGGGGTTTTTCAATCAATGCCCTCTTTGTCGTGGTGAATTTGTATCCTGCCTGATGCGATCAATTTATCAAGATCAATCGTCATAAAGCCACCTACCTATCAGGCCTGCGGCGAATTGCCAAACATTTGATCTGCCATACGCTGTGCCTGCTTGCCATAGAACCAGTAAGTCAATAGATACAACGGAATCGCGATCAGCAAGAACATGATCAGCACAATACTTATAAATTGTGGCTGCTGTAGATATAGCAAAAAGTCCTGCCAGGCATTTGGATTAGAGCGCGTTGCAATCAGAATACCAAGTAACAGAAATAGCAGGTTATAGCCCCAATAGATCAGGCTAAACCCCAAGGTGAATTTTTTACGTTCCGACTGCGTTGGGGCACGTTTTTGCTGTTTTAAAAACTTAAATAAGATCCAGATCATGGCCACCAGATAAGGAACAATCGTCAGTACGGCGCCCATCCCCGTTGGCATCAGTGCTGCCAGCACCCCGCAAATGCAGGTAAAAATAAAGCAGATAATAAAAAACCAGATAAAATAACGGGTTAAAGGCAACATAAGAATCACTCAGTGACATTCATCAAGCTAGTATAAAAAAAAACAGGTTTTTTTTCATTTTATTGTCAACCATCGGCCAGAAGGTGACGTTATATAGGGTACAAGGTACAAAAATTTGGACTGGCATCCACGAATTTTTGCTGACCTTAGAGCTAAAGCAATAAGTCCAGTGTACAGGGAAATTTTGAATAGCAGCCAAAATCTTCATGTAACACAAATTTGACCGACGATTTCACATCACTCGAATCGTCGGTTTTTATTTTTTAAAATTCCGATTTTTCAGCCTGATGAATTGCATGACTGTTCAAGACTGGGTGATTTAGACATGACTATCCTGCCATTTTGCCTACTGATTAAAATAAATTCAGCCTGACATCAGCAACAATTCGCTGAAATATCTTTTTTAAGTAGATTTTCCCCTCAGCTTTTTCCTATAGTAGCAAGGCAGACATTTCAGGGTTCATCTACATGGCAGTTCATTTTCTTCACACTTCCGATTGGCATCTGGGGCAATTTTTCCATAACCATGACCGTGAATTTGAACATGCCCAGTTTTTGACTTGGTTGCTCGATCAAATTAAAACAAAACAGCCGCATGCTTTGTTGATTGCCGGTGATATTTTTGATGTGATCAATCCAGCCTCAAGTGCGCAAAAGCAACTGTATCAGTTTCTGGCCGATGCACATAATCTGGCCCCGCACATGCAGACTTTGATGATTGCCGGCAACCATGATTCCGGTTACCGGATTGAGCAGGTTGAACCTTTTCTGTCTAAATTCAATGCCAAAGCTGTGGGAATTGTGGGCCGAACCGCAGAAAACACCCTGAATCTGGATCGCTTGCTGATTCCGATTTATGATCAGGATAAAAATATCATCGCCTGGTGTCTGACCCTGCCCTATTTACGCAGTGCCGAAATTACCGGGCTGAATGAGCATACCAGCAATAGCCAGAATGCGATTAGCTATCTGCATCAACAACTGATTGCCGAAGCCAAGGCCCGTAAACAGCCGCATCAAGCCCTGATTTTAATGTCGCATGCACATATGCAAGGTGGCGAAACTTCCGACTCGGAACGGCCAATTATTGTCGGTAATGAAGAAGCGCTCTCGACGGCGCTGTTTGATGAAGTGATTGATTATGTCGCACTCGGTCATCTGCATAAACCACAAAAAGTTGGTCAGCCGCATATCCGTTATAGTGGCTCACCGATTCCGCTGTCATTTAGTGAAATCAACTATCAACATCAGGTGGTTGAGGTCAGAATTGATCCTGAGCAAAGCCCGGAACAGCGCTTTCAATACGATGTTCTAAAAGTGCCACGCACCGTCGAGCTGTTCCGGATTCGGGAAAAGCTGGAAGATTTAATTGCTAAACTTCAGGCCTTGCCTGCCGGAGAAATCGAACAACTGTCGGCACGACATTTTCTGGAAATAGAATACACCACCGATGCGCCGCCACCAGTCGATTTACGCCAGCAAATTGAACTGGCTTTACCCGCCAACCGTTACCGCTTGCTGCGCATCAGCCGGATTTATCAGCAACAGGCCGAACATACGCAAGGAGATTCGAAAATTGATCTGGCACCACCGACGCCGGAATCGCTGTTTTTGAATATCTGGAAAAAAATGGGCTATGAACATGATCATTCTGTACAACAGGATTTTCAGCAACTTCTGGTTGAAGCCCAGCACGAACTTGCTCAGAAACAACAAGCCTAGGATCGGCCATGAAAATTTTACGTTTGAGTCTCAACAATCTGGCCTCCCTCACCGGCACCCATCATATTGATTTTGAATCCAGTCCTTTAACACATGCCGGCCTGATTGCGATCACTGGAAAAACCGGGGCTGGAAAATCGACCCTGCTCGATGCCATGTGTCTGGCGCTCTATAACGAAATTCCACGTCTAAAAGGTGCGACCGGCAGCCTGAAAGATGCCGGTGGTCAGGATGTTTCGATTAAAGACTCCAAGAATATTCTACGCCGTGGCTGCGTGCATGGTTTTGCCGAGCTGGAGTTTATTGCACTGGATAGCAAACGCTATACAGCACGCTGGGAGATTCGCCGGGCACGTCAGAAAGTCGATGGCAATCTAAAAGTAGATCGTTTTATCAAGTGCATCGATGATGATACGACGCTAACGCAAAAAATATCTGAAGTTACCCCCTTAATTGAAAAACTGCTGGGCCTGAGCTTTGAACAGTTTACCCGCGCGGTACTGCTGGCGCAGTCGGAAGTTGGCGCATTTTTAAAAGCCAAAGATCATGAACGTGCAGACTTGCTGGAATATCTGACCAATTCGCAGATTTTCAGTGAGGTCAGTAAAAAAGCAGCGGAAAAGCATAGTCAGGTTCGACAAAAGCGCCATGAACTGGAAAACTGGCTCGGTCATCTGGAATTATTATCCGAAGACGATATTACTCAGCTGCAACAGCAACATACTGCCTTCAACCAGATACTTGAGCATTTTAACCAGAGTGAAAAATTACTAGAAAATGACCTGAAATGGCATCGGCAGAAACATGCTTTATATACTGAAATTCAGGCCAAAAAAGAAATTTACGATGTACAGCTGGATGCCGATCAGAAGCTGACCGCACAAAAGCAGTTGCTGGTTCATTTGGATGAGTTTCAGGGCATTCGAGAACAGTTTATCCAGCAGAATCAAATGCTCACGCAGCAAAAACAGCTTGCGATACAACAACAATCATTCGAACAGCAGCTACAACAGGTGCAACAGCAACGTGATGCTGAATTTGCGCAACTTGCTCAGATCCAGCAACAGCAACAAGCCCATGTTCAACATATGCATGCCATGCAGCCGCATCTGGAACAAGGTCTAAAACTGGATCATGAGATGCATCTGGTCGGCAATGACTATAAGAAAAAATCAGCAGATTTATTGGACTATGCACAGCAGTATATCCAACCCTTGCAACAACAGATTGAATCATCGAAACAGCAACTCGCATCTGCTGCCGAGCAGCAACAGCAACGCCTGACGCAACTTGAACAGCAGGCTGATCTTGCCGTGTTTGATCTGGAACCACAAAGTACACTGCAACGACTGCAAGACTATCAAAAGCTGTATCAACAGATGCAGCAACAGGCGCCGGCAGTACTCTCTCAATCGCGTACTGAACTGGAACATTCCCGGCAGCAGCTGGCTCAACAAATCGAAAGTTTGCAGCAACAATTTGGCAATCAAGCCCAATTGGAACAACAACTTCAGCAGCATCAGACCGTACAGCAACAGAGCTCGACCCGGCTGCTTAAACTGGAAGGCTTGATCCAGCACGTGGCACGTCTAGCGGAACAGGAAGCCGAACAACAGCAACTCAAACAAGACGTAGCGCATGCACAGACAGAATTAACCCAGCTTGAACATACGGAAATTCAACTGCAGCAAATAGTCAGCAACACCGAACAGGAATTTGAACAACTACAAAATATGCTGCAGCAACAGCGCCTGCTGCAAACCCAAAGCGTGCAGGAACTGCGCGCGCAGCTCAAACCTGATGAAGCCTGTATGGTCTGTGGCAGCCAACAGCATCCGTTTGTCCAACATCAAGCATTATTAGACACAGCGCTAAACCAGCTGCAAGATCAACAGCTGCAACAGGCACAACAACAACTGAATCAGCTTAAAGATGATTTAAAAGCAACCCAGATTCAACAGTCCAAAACCAAGATGCTCGTTGAGCAAAAACAACAGCGTTTAGTCCACATTGAGCGGATACTGAATGAACAACACCAGACATTACAACAAAACTTAAAAGAGTTAGGACTTGAGCCAGCCAATCCTGATCATTCAGCCCAGTTGCTCCATCCCCTGCAAACACAGCTTGGCCAGTGGCAACAGCAACACACTCAGGCAAACGAACAGTTCAAAATCCTGCAACAGACTTGGCAAAACTGGCGACAACAGCAACAGCAACTCGACAGCTTGCAACTGAGTCTGCAAAAAATGCTGCAACTGGATCAACTGATTGAGCCAGTTCTTACAGTACTGCCCGAAGCACAGCAGCTCGCTTGGCACAAGAATGCGCCTGCTGCCTGTACCCAGCTGCAACAACATTTGCAGCAGCGATTACATCTTGTCAATCAAGTCAAAACTGCGGAACAGGAGCTACAAGGTTTCAAGCAGCAACTGAATCAGGCTCAACAGCAACTACAGATGCATGAGCAGCGGCATACGCAAATACAGGCCGAGACCCATTATTTGCTTGAACAAGGCAAAGACTTACGTCAGCAACTCAATCAGCTGACCGAACAACATGCCGGTCAGACCTATAAGCTGGCAGCAGAATGGCGACAGCAACTGGATACCCAGTTAAAAGCGCTTGATAGCCAGCTTCAAGCACAACGCCAGGTATATGAACAGCATGAGCAAGCTTTGCATCAGGCTTTACTTAAACAACAGGCTTTGCTGACCCAAATGCAACAGCTAACTCAACAGCAGGCACAATCTGATCAGGCCATCCGTACATGGCAAAATCTGCATCGACATTTTAATGCGGAACTGATCCAACAATGTCTGACCATTGGTCTGAGTGAACATCAGCAAATCCGGCAGCAATTACAGGCACAACATCAAGCACTGGAAAATGCCAAAATTGCCTGGCAAACGCTGGAAGATCAATACCAGAAGCATCTCCAGCAACAGCCTGAACTTGCTTTTGAGGAAGTGGAAGCACATTTAAATAGTTTGGCACAGGAAAAAACCGAGCAACAAAACAGCTTCAATGAGATTGATACCAAACTGCGTATGAATGCCAATAATCAAAATACCTATGCCAAATATCAGCAACAGATTGAACAGGTCAAAGCCGAAGAATATCGCTGGGGCCGTATCTACGATTTAATCGGACATAAGGAAGGTACCAAGTTCCAGAAAATTGCTCAGGAACATCATCTGGATATCTTGGTGGAATACGCCAACCAACAACTGCAACCGCTGGCACCGCGCTATCAGTTGCACCGTATTCCAGACAGCCTGAGTCTGGCGATTATTGATCTGGACATGAACAGCGAAGTACGTCCGGTCTTGTCTTTATCTGGCGGAGAAACCTTTCTGGTTTCTCTGGCCTTGGCACTGGCGATTGCCAATATGGCTTCCGGTTCGATGAAACTGGAATCGCTATTTATTGATGAAGGCTTTGGTACTTTAGATCCAGCCTCATTACATATGGTGATGAATGCACTGGATCATTTACAAAGTCAGGGTCGTAAAGTGGTCTTAATCTCGCATGTGCAGGAAATGCATGAACGGATTCCAGTACAGATTCAGGTCAAGCCAGTCGGTGCTGGCGCCAGTACCATTCAGATTATAGGTTGACAATGATGCACCCTGCCCCAGACAAGCTCTCGCCCTATTTCAGCTTACAGCTCGAGAGCCTACGGGGCATCAGTGCCATTGTTGTACTGTTCACGCATTGCTTTCAGGCCTTTATCGCCCCTTTTGACCTCAGCCTGTATTCATGGGTGCGCCTGCTTGGTCAGGCCGCGGTCATGATTTTCTTTGTTCTGAGTGGTTATCTGATTGGCTATTCGATCCAGCACAATATTCATCAGCATGGTCAGTTCAATCTGCGCCGTTATACCCAACAGCGTTATCGCAGGATTTTGCCACCCTTTCTGTTTGCCATGGCTCTGAGCCTGTTGTTGTATCTGTTGGCACCACTACTCTTTGCCACTCAAAGCCATGCCTTTCAAAACAGTTTTGGCATGATGATCCGGACTGACTATAGTCTCGATTCAGGTGATTTTATTGGCGCTCTGCTGTTTTTGAATGGCTTCATCACGCCTACAGTTTCAGCCAATGCCCCGCTCTGGAGCCTGAGTTATGAAGTCTGGTTCTATGTCTTGGCCGGATTTCTGCCTTTTTTCAAAGATTCAGAAATAGCCAAAATCGGCTTTTTTAGTGTTTTAATCGTTTTATCCATCCTGAATATTCAGTTTTTTATTTATTTTCTGGTCTGGCTGATGGCCTTTGCCTGTTCATTTCGTCATATCCAGCGACATTTTCTAAACCGGTTACAAGTGCTTAAACTGGGGTTATTTGGCTTGGCATTTCTAATCGCCTGCATTGATGCTTACCAGTTTCATATCGTCGATCAAGCCCGACAATATCGCGCTGCAAATTTTACTCTCTTTAATTTCTGTATCGGCCTAGCATTTAGCTGCTGGCTGGTACAACTCCAGCAGCAGCGCAGTCACTACAATCCGGTCTGGGTACAATCCGCTGATTTTTCCTATACCTTGTATGTAACCCATTTCCCTTTGCTGCTGTTTATTCTGGGCTGTGTTCCGGCAACCTTGGCTTATGGTCTGGGCGGCGCTGTTTTAGCCTTGCTCGGCAGTATGGGCAGCCTGATTGTCTTTGCCTGGCTCATGGCAAAATGGCTGGAGCCACAAAGAAAAAAAGCGTTATCGAATAACGCTTAATCATACTTTTTCAAAATAACCCGACAACGCCTGTTAATCCTTTTGAGGACGTGCACCAAATAATGCCGTGCCGACACGCACCATGCTGGAACCGGCAGCAATTGCAGCCTGCATATCGGCCGACATGCCCATACTTAAAGTATCCCAATCTTCAGGATGCGCATGCTGAGCTTTCACCCTATCAAATAAAGCTTTAGCCTCGATGAAAGCTTGAGGATTCCCCGGCGCTGGAATCACCATCAAGCCACGTAAGCGCACATTTGGCAGTTGGCTGATTTGTCTAACTAAATCCGCAACTTCTTCCGGTTGGCAACCATCTTTCGTATCCTGAGCATCAATATTGACCTGAAGACAGATATTCAGCGCGAGCTGATCTTCTCTACGCTGATTGGATAAACGCTCGGCAATAATCAGACGATCCACCCCATGCACCCAGGCAAAATTTTCTGCCAGATGTTTGGTCTTGTTACGCTGTACATGGCCAATAAAATGCCATTCAATCTCCAAGTCTTTTAGAGCCGTAATTTTTTCCAGCGCTTCCTGCAAATAGTTTTCGCCAAAGGCACGTTGTCCCGCCTGATACATATCAGCCAGTACTGCACTCGGCTGGGTCTTGGAAACGGCCAGCAGTTGCACCGAATCTGGCTCACGACCGGCCTGAGCACAGGCTGTTTCAATTTGCGCTAAAACCTGATTTCGTGACTGTTGCAACATATTCATTGATGGGGTTCTCATTTCATTCATCTTTTTTTCCCTTGCCCATAAACTAAGGGTTGGTTAAGCTGTGGGAAAGCCTTATTATTCTATCAAAATAATTAACATTTTAATGAACTCGGGGACCTTATGGATATCACAGAATTGTTGGCATTTTCTGCTAAAAATGGTGCGTCGGATTTACACTTGTCTGCAGGCTTACCGCCAATGATTCGTGTCGATGGGGAAGTTCGTCGTATCAACCTGCCAGCATTAGAACATAAAGAAGTACATAAACTTGTTTATGACATCATGAACGATAAACAGCGCCGTGATTTTGAAGAAAATCTGGAAACTGACTTTTCTTTTGAAGTACCCGGTGTGGCCCGTTTCCGTGTCAACGCATTTAACCAGAACCGTGGTGCCGGTGCAGTATTCCGTACCATTCCATCCAAAGTTCTGACCCTTGAAGATCTGGGCATGGGACAGATTTTTAAAGACATCTGTGAATATCCGCGTGGTCTGGTACTGGTCACAGGGCCAACCGGTTCGGGTAAATCAACCACCTTGGCGGCGATGCTGGATTATATTAACGACAACCGCTATGACCATATTCTGACCGTCGAAGATCCAATCGAATTTGTGCATCAATCCAAGAAATGCCTGATCAACCAGCGTGAAGTGCATCGTGATACGCATGGCTTTAATGAAGCCCTGCGTTCGGCACTGCGTGAAGACCCTGATATTATTCTGGTCGGTGAGATGCGTGACCTTGAAACCATCCGTCTGGCCTTAACTGCGGCAGAAACTGGTCACCTGGTGTTTGGCACCCTGCATACCACCTCTGCGGCCAAAACCATTGACCGTGTGATTGACGTATTCCCTGCCGAAGAAAAAGATATGGTTCGTGCCATGTTATCGGAATCATTGCAGGCTGTGGTTTCACAGGCCCTATTAAAGAAAAATGGCGGCGGACGTGTTGCAGCGCATGAAATCATGATTGGTATTCCTGCAATCCGTAACCTGATTCGTGAAAATAAAGTCGCACAAATGTATTCTGCGATTCAGACCGGTGCCAACTATGGCATGACCACACTGGATCAGACCCTGAAAACCCTGGTATCTAAAGGTCTCATCAGCCCGCAAGTGGCACGTACTGCAGCCAAACAGCCAGAAGCATTCTTATAAGAAAAATTAATTGTATTGGGGTTTTTATACATGGATTTTAACGGCTTACTCGATTATATGGTGGAGAAAAAAGCATCGGATCTGTTCATTACAGCCGATGTCGAACCTTCAATCAAGATTAACGGGCAGATTTTACCGATTGGTTCGATAAAATTACCCGGCGCGGCAGTAGGACAACTGCTCCATTCCATCATGAGCGACAAGCAGCGTAAAGAATTTGCAGACACGCGTGAATGTAACTTCGCCATCAGCACACCGGACAAAAGTGCCCGCTTCCGTGTCAGTGCCTTTCAGCAGCGTGATCAGCCGGGTATGGTGTTGCGTCGGATTGAAACCGTGATTCCGACCATGGATGAACTCAAATTACCGCCGATTTCAACTTCGCTGGCCTCGCTGGTCGGTTATCGCAATGAAAATTCCAAAGGTCATATCATTACCATTGAAGATCCGATTGAATTCATTCACCAGCATAAAGGCTGTATCATCACCCAGCGTGAAGTCGGGATTGATACCGATTCCTTTGAAATTGCCCTGAAAAACACCTTACGTCAGGCGCCGGACGTGATTCTGATTGGTGAGATTCGTTCGCGTGAAACCATGGATTATGCGATTGCCTTTGCCGAAACTGGTCATCTGGTCTTTGCGACCCTGCATGCCAACAACGCCAACCAGGCCATTGACCGGATCATTCATTTCTTTGAAGCAGACCGGCATAACCAGCTGTTCATGGATTTGTCGCTGAACATGAAAGCCATTGTGGCACAGCAACTGATCCCAACCATCGATGGCAATGGTCGTCGTGCCGCGATTGAGATTCTGATTAACTCCCCCCTGATTGCTGACCTGATCCGTAAAGGTGATGTGCATGAGATCAAGGACCTGATGAAGCGTTCCCGTGAACTGGGCATGCAAACCTTCGACCAGGCACTGTATGACCTGTATAAGGCCAAGCAGATCAGCTATAAAGATGCGCTGAAACATGCGGATTCACCCAATGACTTACGTCTGCAAATCAAACTGGCAGAAGAAGGCGGCAGTCATTTATTACGTGCACATTCCAATATCACCTTTGATGGCCAGTCCTGATCAGATTGAGCACATAAAAAAACAGGCTTCAAGAAGCCTGTTTTTTTGTTTCAACCGGAGTGCAAATTATTTTTTACGAAACACTTCCTGACAGGCCGGCGCATCGCAGTAGCCATACAGATTCAGAGAGTGACCGGTTAATTCAAAACCAAATTTTTCAGCAACATCATGCTGCTCTTTTTCAATCGTATCATTGATGAATTCAACGACTTTGCTGCAATTCAAACAGACCAGGTGATCGTGGTGATCTTCCTGCATGATCTCGAAAACGGAATGATTGTTTTCAAAATTATGACGCTCAATAATACCCGCGGCTTCAAACTGTGTTAACACACGATACACAGTTGCTAAACCTACATCTTCACCCTGATCGAGTAAAGTCTTGTAAATATCTTCCGCACTTAAATGATGTTGTCTTGAATTTTCTAGTAATTCTAATATTTTAATTCGTGGAAGGGTAACTTTCAGTCCAGCTTTTCGTAAATCTTGGTTTGAAATAGTCATGTAAAAAGGTCTCTCAACAAAATCAAAGTTGGAATATGCAACAAACTTTAGATGCAGTATGATCTATCCTTGGATCAAATGCATCATAATTAATTTGGGATAGTTTAGCAAAATGCAAAAAATCATGTTGACGTTATTCGTCACTTCCTTGCTCGTCGGCTGTTCGACATTAGGTGTTTATAAAGTAGATATTCCACAAGGAACCCCTTTAACCCAAGCTCAAGCCGCTAAAATTCAAGTGGGAATGAGTCATCAACAGGTGCGTTTCTTACTGGGCAGTCCAACGGTAAGCGATCCGCTGAATCCTTTACGCTGGGACTACATCTATAACTATACCCCAGGAACCTACGCTAAAAAAGCCAAGATCCCGGCAGCCCAAGGCCAGCATTTGAAAATTTACTTTAACCAGTCTGGTATCGTGGAACGTGTTGAAGGTCTGGAAACCATTCCAGAATCTCAACCCGGCTTACCAGGTTCAAAAGAAGCAATTTTAAATGCGCCTCCACTATAGTCGCTTTCTCATGAAAAAGCCCCTGAATCATCAGGGGCTTTTTTGATTAAGTCGATTGATTGAGCAGATCATTGAAACTAATGCTCATTCAAGCCGCTTTCTATTCGGAAGATGGTTTCAGCTTTCTTAAAAGATTGCCTCTGGCATAACGACCCACCGGATTTTTCTCGGCACGTTTACGTCGGATATCTTTAGGATTGATAGTCAGTGCTCGGTAAATTTCGACTCGATCACCTGCTGCCAGTGGCTGCTGATGATCTTGCAAGCGTACACCGAAGATACCCAAAGACAAAGGTTCAGGTAGGGTAACCTGCTCTACTATGCCACTTTGCTGGATGGCATCCAATGCTGTCATGCCGGGCTGAAATGGTACAGCCAGATGAAACTGTTGCTCCGGAGTCGCATAGGCCACCCAGATCAGTGCATTATTCATCAGAACAGTTGTCCTAGAACAGCGACCATCGCCACGATAATCGAAACAGGCAATACCACACGGACAGCAATACGCCACAGGTTATAGAACCCTTCAGAGCTAAAATTCATTGATTTACGTAAATGGCTGATCTTCATGATCCAGCCCGCAAAGAGCGCGTAAATCAAACAAATCAATAAGCCCCAAAGCAGTAAGACTACGTTGAACATTGGTGTCACATTTGGAATGGCCCAGATCAGGGTGACGACAGCCATAATCGCCCATTGAATCGCAGGGTGAAGCTGACGTTGCTGTAACTGCTCTCGTGCCATCTGCAGGATGAATGCAGCAGTCGCTACAATCGCGGCCACCAACGTAAATGCAGGGATTTGTGCTTGTACAGCAAAGAAGGCAAATACAATCACAGCAAGCAATTGTGCGATCCAGATCGGCAAGACCGTCTTGCTGGCGACATCCTGCTGTTGTACAGCACTCAGGCTAGACTGCCAGTACAAGCCCATGCCTAGGCCACTTGCAACCAGTGCCAATACGGTGGCATTGCCCCATTCCGAGAATTCAACTGGCGTGACTTGCCATGCAGGTAGCGCAGTTCCCATCACATTTGCCAAGATCAGAGATGCCAGTACGCCAATCGCCGTAATGACTAACAAAATTTGACGCGGCAGCAGTGACAAGACCAGAGCGGCAATTACCAGACCTATAAACAAAAGATTCGGTGCAAGATCAAGAGCAGCAAGCGCCAGAACATTGCTGGCATTGTTCAGCATGGCACCGGCCAGAAAAGGAATAAAGATCACACTGAGCCAGCCGACTATACGCCATTTTTGTGAGGCATCTGCTTCACGGGTCAGCGTTGACAGTGCCTGTAATGCCGTTGTTTTAGAGCGCTTGGCCAAAGCAATTTCCAAGTAGCAGATGGGAAGCGCCAGAATCAGCATAGTGGCTAACCAGAGCATCCAGAAATCCAGCTGACGATCAATCTGTATACCCGTTATCGGTGCGAGCGTCGCGATGATAATAAACGATAAACAGAAAGCCATCAGCGGTGATAACCATTTTGACATAGCATTGTCCTGCATGATGCATTCCTATAAAAATCTAGCGCTATTTTGCCTTGTGAAGCGGTGAAAATCAAAAACAAAAAGCAAACCACCATGACAGTGATTTGCTGCGCAAAATTTATTATTAAATTGTAATTCTTGTTATCTCGTTACGTCTTTTATTATGAGAAGAAACGAGCGAACCAGTTTTTACCTTTTTTCTGTTCTTTTTCTTTGATAATGCCCATCATATTTTCTTTCACTGCGCCGACATAATCAGCGTCATCGTGCTGAATATGGTTGATTAACCATTTAGATAATACTTCATGCAGTTCTGATTCAATCGACTGCCCCAGTTCAAAACGATCACGATAAGACTCGATTTTCTTGATAAACAGGTCATGTACACGTTTATGTGGAACTCGGTATTTATAACCCGCTTCTTCCTGAAGAGATTCTTCAAAAGTAAAATGCGACTGGGTATAATCGATAATATTTTCGAGGATCTGTTTAATACGGGCACGGTCGGTATTTACATTGATCTCATCAATTTCATTGATATAATCGAGAATTCGTTTGTGCTGATCGTCAATCACATCGATACCAGTATTATAGTCTGGAACCCATTTCATTTTCATTACGACCACCTATAAATATTAAGGACTTATCACATAAAAATCATCATATAACGTATTGATTTGAATAAAAATGAAGTAAATTAGTCGGCTTTCGGCTTAATTTAAGAGAAACCTTGCAATTAACTGTTTTCATTAGGAATATATTTTAAACCCGAGTATAAGAATCAGATATTTTTTAATCAATCTACTATTTCTAATAATATGGTTTCTCTTTAATTTAAATAAAAAAGATATTAAAAAATAGGAATTAAATCCCATCTTTAAAATAAAAAAATCTATTTTTAATATAAATCTGCTTTGGTCACACGTTTTAAGGACGGATCTAGACGTTCCCGTTCCAACCGATCTACCCGAGTCAGTTGCGAACGGAACTTGGCACCCTCTTTAAACAGAATCATTTCACCCGGCTGAAAAGCGGTCCATTCCTCATTTTGTGTCAATGGCTCGGTGGTAATAACCGCAACCCTGTCCTTAGGCGTAGTGACCTGACTAAAGTCCACCTCGACATCAATATCAATCAGCTGTGCCGGTCTAAACGGGTATTCACGCACCAGCCAGTGCAATTTGGTAATGGCATAGCTAAACAGCGCCTGCCCATTGGAAAGACAGAAATTAAAAGTGCCGTGTTCTGCAATCGCAGGTGAAACCTCAGCAAGTAGTTCAAAGACCTGATCCAGACTCGGTTCATCATAACCAAAGCGTTTGACCAGCTGATCGAGCAAATAGCAAAAAGCGCGCTCACTATCAGTATTGCCGACTGGGGTAAAACGGCCACTCAGCACCGGAAAATACTCATGCAAATCGCCATTATGGGCAAAAATCCACTGCCGGCCCCACAGTTCGCGGCTAAATGGATGCGAATTTTCCAGATTGATTTTGCCTTGGGTGGCTTTACGGATATGCGCAATCACATTACGGGATTTGATCGGATAGTTACGCACCAGCTCGGCAATCGGAGATTCAACCGCAGACTGGTTATCGACAAATAGGCGACAGGCTTTATCCTCAAAAAAAGCAATTCCAAAACCGTCGGCATGATCCGAGGTAATTCCGGCCCGCTGGGAAAACCCACGAAATGAAAAGGTAATATCCGTCGGGGTGGCACAATTCATTCCGAGCAGTTGGCACATGGTCTGGTTTCAGCTTTCTATTTTCTTAGATGCTTATTGTGCATGACTACCCGAGTCATTTCAAATAGCTATCAGTTATAAATAGAGATAAAAAAGAGCCTCAATTGAGGCTCTTTTCCGCAAAAAAACAACTTATGGACGAGGTGGATGGGCACGGTTGGTAATCAGTGTACCAACGCCATGATCGGTAAAAATTTCCAATAAGCTGGCATGTGGCACACGACCATCTACAATATGCGCGCTCACTACGCCGCCTTTGACCGCATCCAGTGCACAGCCGACTTTAGGAATCATGCCACCATAGATCACGCCTGTTTCAATCAGACGGTCAACTTCCTGAGTGCTTAAACCCGTCAGCAGGTTTTTATTTTCATCCAGAACACCTGTAATATTGGTCAGCAGAATCAGCTTCTCTGCACCTAGGGCTTCTGCGACTTTACCTGCCACCAAGTCTGCATTGATGTTATAGGTATTGCCTTCTTCATCCACGCCCAGCGGTGCAATCACGGGAATGAAATCGCTGTTGGTGAACATTTCCAGCACATCGGTTTTTACGCCAACGACTTCACCGACCAGACCCAAATCAATTTGCTGAACCGAACCATCTTCAGCCACTTTTTCCATCAGCAGTTTTTGTGCACGAATCAGGTTGCCGTCTTTACCGGTCAAGCCAATGGCACGACCACCATGCTGGTTGATCAGGTTCACAATCGATTTATTGACACTACCGCCAAGTACCATTTCCACGACTTCCATCGTGGCAGGATCAGTCACGCGCATCCCGTCGATACGGTCTGATTCACGGCCCAACTGTTTCAGCATGGAATCGACTTGTGGCCCCCCACCATGCACCACAATCGGATTAATACCAACCGTTTTTAATAATACGATATCACGTGCAAATGAACTTTCCAGCTCAGGATCGGTCATCGCATTACCGCCGTATTTTACTACCAGGGTTTTACCCGCAAAGCGTTGAATATACGGCAAAGCTTCTGTCAAAATCTGTGCTTTGTCGATGCCTGTTTGTTGATTTGGCATTCGCCTCTCCTTATTGAGCATCTAAAATATCTTGAGCGATCTGTGGATAACGGTCACGCAACATGGCTACAAACAGCTGACGAATTTCATTCAGGCCCTGAGCATCATTGGCATCAAAGCGCACTGTGAAATACTCACCTGTATTGGATGCTCGAATGATGCCAAAACCATCCTCAAAATCAAGACGTATCCCATCAATTTTACTGATTTGCGCACGAATTCTTTCAGATTGCTGTTCAACAAAGTCTAAAAGTTCAACCGGATGCACATGATGCGTTGCAATATAAAGATCTTCGGTCCCATGCCGTTTCGGATAAGCCGCTAAAGCTTGTGCAAGACTTTGACCAGTTTGATCCAGATATTCCATGACTCTGAGCGCTGCATAGAGTCCATCATCATAGCCCCAGCCACGGCCATCATTAAAGACATAATGCCCGGCATATTCTCCACCAAAAATCGCCTGCTGCTGAGATTGTGCCAGATAAGTTCTCAGAAATGAGCTTCCGGTACGAATCATCACCGGCTCACCGCCCAAACGTTGTACGGTGTCTCGCACCAGGGTTGAACATTTGACATCATAAACAAACTTGCGTGGTGCTGAGTCAGTGAGGCAAATTTCGGCAAACAGGCACAGTAACTGATCCGCCGTGATAATCTGGCCCTGTGCATCAATCAAGACCACGCGATCGCCATCGCCATCCAGGGCAATGCCCAGATCAGCCTGCTGTTGCATGATGCTTTGGCGTAAAGTCTCCAGATGTTTGTCTTGCGAAGGATCTGGTGCATGGTCTGGAAAATGCCCATTGGCATCACAACGCAAAGCCATCACCGCACAACCCATTTTTTGAAGCACCAGATTGGCACAGCGCCCGGCTGAACCATTCAGACCATCCAGAACCACTTTAAATGAGCGCTTCAACTGGATATCTTTTAATATACCATGCTGATATTTTAGACAAAATTCTGGAATAACTTGATGAGTCTGTTCGTCTAGGCAAAGCTGCTGATTGCTATAATGTGGTTTGGCCAGATGAGCCACCTGCTGGATCATCTCTGGGCAAGGCGGCTCACCAGAGACAATCCATTTAATACCATTATCTTCTTTGGGATTGTGACTGGCCGTGACCATGATGCCATTGCCATCAAATTGCCGTGCGGTGAAATACAGCATCGGACTGGAACAACAACCGACAATGGTGGCTTCAATCGAATAAGCTTGAAAAATACGGCGAATGGTTTCTGCAAAAGCCGGACTGCTAAGCCGTGCATCATAGCCAATTGCGACACGTGTCTGTCGCGCAGCCTGATATTGCTGTGCTAAACCGTGAGCAATTGCATCGATAATCCCAGCACCCAGTACACTGACTTTACCGCGTATGTCATAGGCTCGAAAAATGTGCATAGGGAATAGATGATTCATAGATCCCATAAAACTGTTCTTTTCACTAAATATAAGGAGGTATAAAATGACTTATTTCATCATCATGACTTTAAACATTTGTTTTTGTTTTAAGACCCGCTACTTTTAAACCATTTCAATGTAACAATCAATTATAAAAATATTACCGTTAACTGAATAATCAGAAAATTTCTGTGATGAAATAGTCCTTATTTAATTATATTTATTTTTAATTTCCCCGGCTAAAATTAAAATAAAGATATAAATTTCAATTTTGAATAACTCTATTTATATAGAAAATAAATTTTTATTTTTAACTCCATTTTAAGCGTCACATTATGTTTAGGATTTACTTTGTTGTATTTAAGAAATGACCTACATCCATTCATTGTTTGCAGGTCATCTTCTCTTTAGTTTTTACCGGTATGGCCAAAGCCACCAGCACCACGCTCAGTGGCTTCAAATTCACTGACCAGATCAAATTCAGCTTGTACTACCGGCACCAGCACATATTGCGCCAAACGTTCACCCGGCTCCAGACTGAAAGCAGTCTGACTCCGGTTCCAGACCGATACCATCAATTCACCCTGATAATCTGAATCGATAAGACCTACCAGATTACCCAGCACAATCCCGTGCTTATGACCTAAACCTGAACGTGGCAAGATCAGACCTGCAAAAGCAGGATCTTCGATATAAATCGCCAAGCCTGTTTTCACTAAAACGGTTTGACCCGGTTCAATCACTGTCGTTTCATGGACGCAGGCACGCAAGTCCAATCCTGCTGAACCTGTGGTGGCATAAGTCGGTAATGGCCATTCCTGACCGAGACGCGAGTCAAGGACTTTCACCTGAACTTTCATGTGTTCATTCCTGTTGTTGCATTTAAAATATGTATAAGCGTTGAACTTTATCGTTTGATAAGATTGCGCAAATTATCCAGATAATGCTGCGCCTGTAATTTCGGATCGATATTACCGGCCAGCTTTTTCTTGCGACCTAACCATTCCAGTTCATCTTCCGGTAATTCATCCAGAAAACGGCTTGGAGTCATTTGCTTCATCTGTCCGCCAGCCTTGCGCTGTTCGGCCAAGGTAATGGTCAGACCCTGACGTGCACGGGTAATCCCGACATACATCAGGCGACGTTCCTCTTCAACCGTCTCCGCAGCAATCGAGTTCTTATGCGGCAGAATTTCTTCTTCCAGCCCGATCAGATAGACATAAGGGAACTCAAGCCCCTTAGAAGCATGTAAGGTTAACAAGTTGACTTTGTCAGTATCTTCTTCTTCCTGTTGCTGCTCCAGCATATCCAGCAGCACCATTTTACGAATCACGCTTTCAATATTTTTTTCATCGACATCTTCAGCGCGGTTAATCAGGCTTTGGATGCTGCTGTAAAGCACTTCAATATTGTCGAGCTTGGTTTTTTCCTGTGCCGGCGTGGCTGCAGTTTCCTTGATGTAATCGATATAACCGGCTTCAATCATCATCTGACGGATGATCGGTACCGGTTCATCATCATCAAGTAAATTGCGGGTAAAGCCCTCAATGAAGTCGGCAAACTCTGCCAACTGTGTGGTGGCCTTTTTCGGAATCGCCATGGTCAAACGCTGATCCGCTGCCGCAGCCAGCAGTGACAGGTTATTTTCCTGAGCAAAGAGACCCAGTTTTTCCAGTGTCACCGGCCCAATGGCACGTTTTGGCGTATTGATAATCCGTAGGAAAGCGCTGTCATCTTCAGGGTTAATGATCAGGCGTAAATAACTCATCATGTCCTTGATTTCGGCACGCGCGAAGAAGGATTGACCACCAGACAATTTATACGGAATCTGCATCTGACGGAGATGGGTTTCTAAAATACGCGCCTGAAAATTGCCGCGATATAATACCGCATAATCTTTCCAGCTTTTCCCATTCATCAATTTATGCGTGATCAGGTCTTTGACCACGCGTTCTGCTTCATCATCATCATTACGGCAAGTAATCACCCGGATCACTTCACCATGGCCTTTGTCTGACCAGAGTTTTTTATCAAAAATATGCGGGTTATTGCCAATCACGGTGTTGGCTGCTTTAAGAATACGACTGGTCGAACGATAGTTCTGTTCCAGTTTAATCACTTTTAAATTCGGGAAATCTTGTTGCAGCAAGGCCATATTTTCCGGTTTGGCGCCACGCCAAGCATAGATGGACTGGTCATCGTCGCCTACGGCGGTGAACTGCCCCATTACGCCAACCAGCAATTTCACCAGAATATACTGTGCAGTGTTGGTGTCCTGATATTCATCGACCAGCAAATAACGCACCCGGTTTTGCCATTTATCCCGTACTTCGGCATTTTCCTGTAGCAGACGTGTCGGCATCACGATCAGGTCATCAAAATCTACGGCATTATAGGCACGCAGATTACGTTCATAAAGCTGATATAAATGCGCAAACTGGACATCTTCGGCAGTTTCACAAGTGGTATGCGCCTGCTCGGGTGGAATCAGATCATTTTTCCAGTCCGAGATCATTTTCATGGCTTTGGCAATCAGTTCTTTGCTTTCTGCACCGGATAAATTGTCACGATGCATCAAATCCATCAGAATACGTTTGCAGTCGTCAGCATCCAGAATCGAAAAATTATTTTTAAGGGGGGTATGTTTCAGCTCCAGACGCAGCATATTCAGGCCAAAGGTATGGAAAGTCGAAACTGAAACGCCTTTACTTTCTTCACGGGTTAACAATTTGCTGACACGCTCTTTCATCTCACGTGCCGCTTTGTTGGTAAAGGTCATTGCAGTAATACGATGCGCAGGAATCCCGCAATGCTTGACAAGATATGCGATTTTTCGCGTGATCACTGAAGTCTTGCCTGAACCCGCTCCTGCAAGTACTAACAAGGGTCCTTGAGTGTATTTCATGGCTTCAAGTTGCTTGTCATTTAACTGACTGGCGAGTGACATATGGCTTCCTCTTCTAGATTCGGCTCCGATTATAGTCATCTCTGCCTCAGTTGCCTAATTTAAAATACGATTAATCAGGTCAATGTCCAGATATAAAAAAACCACCCGAAGGTGGTTTTTTTATATGCGTTTAAAGATTATTGAACAGCATATACCGCGATTTCTACACGACGGTTTTGTTCTTTACCCGCCGCAGTTGTATTGTCTGCGATCGGGTTGGCTGAACCTAAACCTTGAGCATTAATACGTGTACGTGAAACACCTTGACCTGATAAATAAGTTGCTACAGAGTTAGCACGTGCTTGAGACAACGGGATGTTGATTGAGTCATTACCGGTACTGTCTGTATAGCCAGTGACCAAAATACCGCTCTGGTTATCTTCGGTTAATACTTGAGCCACTTTATTCAAAGTGCCATAGAAGTTTGGTTTGATGTTCGATTTGTTGGTATCAAATGTAATGCTACCTGGCATTACAAGGTTAATCGAACCATCTGCATTACGGTTAACATCTACGCCAGTTCCGGCTGTTGCTTGACGTAATTTTTTCTCTTTGTTATCAAGATAAACACCTGCTGCACCACCAACAACAGCACCAATCGCTGCTGCACGGTTGTTTTGACGGCTGGTATTCGCATTACTCTTAGAAACACCGTAACCTGCTGCAGCACCAATTAAAGTACCTAAAGCAGCTTTATCATATTCCACACCACCGAGGTTATTACCAGTTGATTGACAACCTGTAAGTGCTACGGCCCCTGCTACAGCTGCTGAAATTACTAGTGCACGCATCGCATGACTCCTTATTGTATGCTTTGTTGTATAAGCGAAATAATGATTTAAATTGAACGGGATAACCATTGAATTTTTGTTAATAATAAATCGTTTCGCAATATTTTGTAATGTTTATATGTAACTAAAACAATGGACTTCATCACAATATCTTCATAGTTAGGCCTTTAGGCTTTTTTATTTGCCTCACTCTCATTATATTATTCAAAATATGAAAAAATTTAAGCGATTAATCTCTGGGGACTGTTTTGATATGTCATCGAATAGCAATAAACAAGCAACTTTAAAAAAACTTACACGTGGCTTGGCTGTCACCTCAGTGATGACAGGCAGTACTTTTTTTCATGGCCCTCCGGTTCTGGCGCTGGGTTTTACCAAGTTTTTTAAAAAATCTGCAAAAGTTGATGAAACCAATATCAAGATTACCAACAGCTGGTTAGGCGTCAATAACTGGCTGATTGACAATGTGCTCAACAATACCGAATGGCAAATAACAGTAGATGAATCACTTGATTTAAATATGCAGGGCCGTTATTTGATGACCTGTAATCATCAAAGCTGGGTCGATACCACCGTCAATCAGTACTTCGGCTTGACCCGTATGCCGCTGACGCGTTTTTTTACAAAATGGGAACTTATTTTTATTCCTTTTGTCGGTCAAGCCTTTAAAATCTTAGGTTTTCCGATGATGAAACGGCATAGCAAGGAACAGATTGCTAAAAATCCTGCGCTAAAATACCGCGATATGGAAGAAGCACGTAAATCCTGTGAGCAGCTGATCAGTCAGCCCTTTACCCTGTTAAATTATCTGGAAGGCACGCGTTTTACCCAAGACAAACATGATCAGCAGCAGTCTCCTTACAAATACTTACTTAAACCTAAGGCCGGTGGTCTGGCTTTGGCGCTGAGTATTCTCGGCGATAAAATTGATGCGCTGGTCGATATGACCATCGTTTATCCGGACGGTATTCCGGGTTATGGTGAATTTTGGTTAGGTGAAGTGCCACGAATTGCGGTAAATTTAAGAAAAATTGAGATTCCTGACTGGGTACTCGGCGGCAATTATGAAGATGATGCTGAATACCGTGCACGTTTCCAGAAATGGATTGATCAAATCTGGACTGAAAAAGATCAACTAATAGCGCAAATGCAGCAGAACTTTGACCAAAGCGCTGTCTGATTTTTTGCCTGAGTAACTATGAAGAACGACAACCCCGACATCACCTCTAGCTCATTTAAGTTTATTCGTAAAGGCACCTGGGGCTGGAAAGTTGCGCTGATTTACGACATTTTTATGATGGTCTTAATCATCATTAATCTATTTTGTCTCAGTGCCAACGCCATTTTAATGAGCGATTTTGGTCAATGGTTGTTTGACTTCATTCGTTTACCGGAAATCTTGCAGTTTTATAAAAGTGATTTACGCCCTTGGGTCGTCATTACTGAGGGCTGGTTTACCACCTTCCTGATCTGTGAATTACTGGCACGTTGGGGCATTGCCATTGTTCAGCGCCATCATCGGCGCTGGTGGTTTTTTCCATTCGTACATTGGTATGAAATTCTCTCCATTATTCCACAACTGCGCTTTCTGCGTCTGTTACGTGCGGTCGCGATTGGCTATAACTTGCATAGTCACGGTTATAAAGTCATTCCCGAGCGCTGGTATCGTCAAGGCAATTTTTATTACAACATGCTCATGGAGCAGTTGCCTTGGCAGACATCTTGCAGGAATCTTTGGGTAAAGAGTTGCAGGCACAACGTTCCATGATTGCTAAAAATGTCGGGCAAGTAGTCAATCAAGCCATTGAAGACACCCCGGAACTGACCCAGTTATTGCGATTAATTCCACTTGTCGGCAGCCGGATTGAACAACAAATTCAAAGTATTGGCCAACGTCTAGGGGAAAATATCACCCAAGGTCTGATTGATCCCTTTACTCATACCGGCCAAAAAGAAAATCCGACTTTTACCCTAATTTCAGATAAAATCAGCCAGATTCAGATTGAACATAATCCACATATTGATAAGTTGGTCGAATCGGCTGTTTTTGAAACACTTGAAGCGATCCAAAAACAGGTGAAAGTCAAACAGTGGCAACAGATTTTAGAAGAACATGAGCAAAATCAGCGCTCAATAGATAGATAACATTTAAAGTGCAGAACCAGATAAAATCATCCGGTTCTGTTGGCATAAAAAAATAACTGAGATCGCTAGAGAATTACGCCAATTTGTTCTAGGATTTGCACTATTTACAACATTGCTTCGACATAAAACCAGCAAGTCAGAAGTATTTAAGGAAGAATTATGGCTGATATACGGATAAAAGGCAGAATGGTCAATGCAATACGCATTAGCTTAGATACCAATGATCATGATGCCATCCGCCAGCAACTTAGCCCAAAATTACAAGCTGCATTCCCATCTGGCACTTTGGCCGTCATTGAAAGTTCAGTTGAACAGGAACTGATTGCCCTGATTCAGCTGTTAATCGACTTAGATGTACAGCCAATGGCCGTGACTGAGGGTTTACTGGGTGATCAGGCGCGTTCCATTCAGTTCCCGGTTCTGCCACCCGATCGCCAGTTAGAAGAAGTGAAAGCCACGAAAGAACAGGTGGTAGAAGTTAAGCCAGAAGCAGCGACAAGTGATGATCAGGCAGCTGCTGCCCCGATCGTTGCGCATGTGACCTCATATCATGATGAAATTCTGCGGACGGGCCAATGTATTGTGCAGCATAATGGCGACATTATTATCAATGCCGGCATCAACAGTGGTTCAGAACTGATTGCTTCAGGCAATATCCATGTGTATGGCAGCGCACGTGGTCGTGTCATTGCAGGTGTCGGGGGGAATACGGCAGCTCGTATTTTCTGTCACAGCCTTGAAGCAGAACTGATCTCGATTGCGGGAACCTATTGCGTAGCGGATGATATTCCCCCGCATGTCGTTAAGAAATCAGTGCATATTTACTTGAATGATCAACAAGAGCTTGTATTTGAAGCTCTACAATTTTAATGTATAAATAAATACCAAAAACCCCATTTTAAACAGGGGATTTGAACCATAACAGGAGTGGATTCGGTGGCGAAAATTGTTGTCGTAACGTCAGGCAAAGGTGGTGTAGGTAAAACTACAACAAGTGCATCTTTTGCAACAGGTTTAGCCCTACGCGGTCACAAAACTGTTGTGATCGATTTCGATGTAGGTTTACGTAACCTTGATTTGATTATGGGCTGTGAACGCCGTGTAGTTTATGATTTTGTGAATGTTTTAAATAACGAAGCACGATTACAGCAAGCACTGATTCGCGATAAAGATATTGAAAATTTATATATTTTACCTGCATCACAAACACGTGATAAAGATGCCTTAACAGATGAAGGTGTTGCTCGTGTAATGGATGAACTTTCGCAGGAATTTGATTACATTATCTGTGATTCACCTGCCGGTATTGAACGTGGTGCTATTTTGGCCATGTACCATGCTGATGAAGCCATCATTGTCACCAATCCTGAGATTTCATCAGTACGTGACTCTGACCGTATCATTGGCATGCTTGACAGTAAAACTAAAAAAGTAGAACAAAACGAAGGTCGCATTCGTAAGCATCTGTGTATTACCCGTTTCAACCCGGAACGTGCCGATAAACAGGAAATGCTGACGATTGACGATATTTCTAAAGATATTTTACGTGTACCGACCTTGGGCGTTATTCCTGAGTGTCCAAGTGTTTTACAGGCATCGAACGAAGGTAAGCCGGTGATTCTTTTTACTGAGGCTGCAGCAGGTCAGGCTTATGATGACCTCGTGGCACGTTTCCTTGGCGAAGAACGTCCTTACCGTCATATCGAGGTAAAACCTAAGGGCTGGTTAGCACGACTATTTGGAGCGTAGACATGGCAGGATTCTGGAGTAAACTTTTTAGTGGCGAGGATAAACCATCAAGCGCACGGACTGCTAAAGACCGTTTGAAGGTTATCGTTGCTTCCGAACAAGGCTTGGGTCGTCGCTTGAGCCAGGACAAAATTGATCAGATGAAGACAGAAATCATGCAAGTGGTCAATCGCTATGTACGTGGTGTCGATGAGCAGCATATTCAAATGTCGGTACGTTCTGAAGCCAATATTGAAATGCTTGAGATGAATATCAATTTACCTGAAGAACGATAATCTGATTTTTGATTGGTCAAGCAAATTGATTCAAGGCAAAATATGAGGCCGGATTAGTAAAGCACGGCTTTACCCGGCCGCAAGACGAGAAGCTAGGCTTCGAGTGGGCTGGTCGTAAATACTGCTTTACCCAGCCGCAAGTCGAGAAGCTAGGCTTTGAGTGGTCTGGATCAGTAAATTAAAGCACGGCTTTTAAGGATTTACTCAATCCCAAGACTAGAAACAATGTTTCTAGTAGACAGAGTCAGCTCAAAAGACACTGTCTCTTGCTCATACAAATTTTGCCTTTTTTCATGCCGAAAAAACTACATTAGATTAAGGAAATTGCGATGGCATTATCTCAACCAGCGACCTTTAACGAAGAATGGTCAGATGAGCGTGTATTTGCCTACCTGAATCAGCTTCCTCCTGCAGGTGTAAATGCTGACTTTCATGTGCTTTATCATGCTTTCAAGCATATGCGTCCATTTGATTATGAACGCCTGTTGACGAAATTTGTCGCTGATGGCCGTGATGTCAATGCAACCAATCCTGAAGGGCAACGCATTCATGACGTGATTGCCACCTTCCCGCGTCAAAGTGCCGAGTTCTTGGCGGTATTGGCGAAGTTTGCCTGATTTTAGCTACCGTATTAAAAAAGCCTGCAATTGCAGGCTTTTTTATGGTTCAGCATAGAGAAACTTAAACCAGAATCTCGCGTTTACCATTGGCACCCATGCCACTGACAATACCGTTCTCTTCCATCTGGTCAATGATCCGCGCAGCACGGTTATACCCCAGACTAAATTTACGCTGTAGCGAAGACGTTGAAGCCTTACGGGTTTCGAGTACAAATGCTACGCACTGATCATACAGTGCATCTCGATCTGGGCCACCCTCTCCACCCTCTTCAAAACCGCGACTTGATGGTTCCTCATCATACGGCGTCAGGATTTCATCGACATAATTGGGCGCACCACGTTCACGCCATGCATCACAAATCCGGTTCACTTCATCATCGGCAATAAAGGCACCATGCACACGCTCAGGCTCAATTTTACCAGGCCCCAGGAAGAGCATATCACCATGACCGAGCAAGTCTTCTGCACCGCCTGCATCCAGAATAGTACGTGAGTCAATTTTTGAGTTGACACGCAGTGCTACACGGGTCGGAATATTGGCTTTGATTAAACCGGTGATCACATCCACCGATGGACGCTGAGTGGCAAGCAGCAAGTGAATACCGGCCGCACGGGATTTTTGTGCCAGACGCGTAATCATTTCTTCAGCTTTTTTACCGACCTGCATGATCATGTCAGCAAATTCATCCGCGACAATCACAATCGAAGGCAACGGCGTTAAACGCGGTGCACGCTCACCCACCACTGAATCACTGGCCTTCCAGGTTGGATCGATCAGGTCTTCACCATTGGCAATCGCTTCTTCGACCTTGCGGTTATAGTCACTGAGTTTACGAATTTTCAGGAAAGACATCAGTTTATAGCGACGTTCCATTTCATTGACACACCAATTTAATGCGTTGACTGCATCTTTCATATCGGTGACGACTGGCGTCAATAAATGTGGAATATCATTATAGTTGGCCAGTTCCAGCTGCTTTGGATCGATCAGAATCAAACGCAACTGTTCAGGGCTGTATTTGAGCAACATCGATAGAATCATCGAGTTGACTGCCACCGATTTACCTGAACCCGTGGTACCCGCCACCAGCATATGCGGTGCCTTGCCCAAGTCAGCAATTACCGGATTACCGGAAATATCCTTACCCATTGCCATCGAAAGAATGCTGTTCGGATCAGTGAAGGCTGGAATGGTCAGAAGCTCGATCAAACGTACCATTTCACGGCTGCTATTTGGCACTTCAATCCCGATATACGGTTTACCGGGAATCACTTCAACCACACGTACCGATGCCATCGACATCGAGCGTGCCAAATCTCGGGAAATATTAGTGACTTTAGAGGCCTTCACACCCGGCGCCAGATCCAGTTCAAAACGTGTCACCACTGGGCCCGGCTGTGCTTCAACCACCTTGGCTTTGACATTGAATTCCTGCAGCTTGATTTCAAGCAGTTCAGATAAACGCGACAATTGCTCTTCAGTGAAATTCACTTTTTTATTCGGATCGACTTCATCCAGCAGGTCCAGACCCGGAAGAGGCGATAGATCTTTACGGCGCTCAGCCACCTGCATCGCACGTGACATCGGACGGCCTGAAGCATCAGTTAAAGGTGCATCAAAATCAAACTCGTCTTCATCTTGTGGTTTGCCAGCCGTTTCTTGCCAGGCTTCTACAAATTCTTCTTTAGATAAAGCCTCGCGTACTGCGGCATGAGTTGCAGAAGAATCAGATACCGGTTGTGCTATAACTTGATGCTGAATCGGGGCCTGTACAAAAGCAGAAGATTGCGCATAGTTAGAGCTGCGTACCGGTTGGCTTGGTCTTGGCTCATCTTCTTCAATCAGCAAATCACCCAGGTCATCCAGATCGGCTTGCAATGCACTATTTTTGACTACATGTGCTGTTGCGACAGATGCCAGAACCGGCGCCGCGCTTGTAACTTCTTCGGCAAAGCTCTGGGGGTTTGCAGCAGGCGCAGCATTAAATGGACTATGCACATCTGTCGCCGTTTTCCCTTGTGGAACGGCAGCCAGAAGTTCATCAAAGATTTCATCATCATCCCAGTCCAGCCCAGTATGCGTAGCAGGCGCTGTTCTGGCTTGAACATGTTGAGACGGCACAGCTTGAGAAACCGCCAAGTGTGAGGCTGGAGCACTATGCTGCTCTTCTTCGGCAGCTTTAAGTAATGCATCAATATCCTGTTTATGGCGCTGATCTTCACTGGAATGTAAGGCACGCCATACTTCGCCTGTTGCCACGACGCGGTCTGGCTGTTGCGGCACTTGCGGTGCTTGCTTCAATGTCTCGACTGGCTCAGGAGCCTGCTGTACAGCCTCAGGAATATCGTCATGTAACTGTGGCTGCTGCGATTCTTTATCAGCAAAATCATCAAATAAGCGTTCAGCAACCTGATCACGCACTACCGGATCGATGTCTACCAGTTCATGCTCAGGTGCAGGGGTTACTGCGACCATTTTCTTCGCAGCATTCACTGGCTCTTTTTTAACCACAGGCGCAGTCCGGTCAAAATCGGACATACCTTCAGGGATATTGCGATAGAACAGATCCTGTAAATAAGCCGGTGTTGCTTTGAGACTGCTCCAGGTCTTGTTCCACTTCACCCCAAAGGCCAGTGTAAATAACATCACCCAAAATACCAACAGGAAGAATGCAGCACCATATACCGTCAGCAACTGTTCTAAACTCTGGCCTAATTCATAGCCAATAATACCGCCGGAAGAGTTATCCAGCGTATCGGCAGGCACTTGCCAGAATAAAAACAGCAGTGCTGACGTGGTCAATAACAGGAAGAATTGCGCAGCATAGCGGAATGGCCGGTTCAGGAAGCTACGTGGCCACCAGACCTGAACCGCTTCCATAAACAGATAGACAGGAATCAGCAGGCTTGCCCAACCGAGAAAGCCAAACAAAAGGTCTGCAATCCAGGCACCCGCAACCCCACTGGCATTCGAAACGGTCTGCGTATCACTAGAGATATGCATCCATCCCGGATCAAATGGCGTATAGGTCACTGTTGCAAGAAACAGATAAATCCCAAATGAGACTAAAAATAATGTCATTACTAAGCGCTGTGCATAGGCACTCGACACCGCTGTCATATACTGTCCTGTAACCAATTCTTCATGAATATTCTTTTGCTTCAATGCTTGAAAAAAGCGACGCAATAAAAGGCATATTATGCACCTGTTCTGTGAAAAAAGATGCACTATTGTGCAAGCACACTGTGTACTTATTATATATAGCCCAAATCGATTTCAATGATCAATAATATCGACTTTAATCTCACCCCACTGTTATACAGTTTCACGTATAATTCAATAAATTTCTAAATAAAAAAGGATACAGCTGATGAGCGCACGTCACTCACGACTGATTATTTTAGGTTCTGGCCCCGCAGGCTACAGCGCAGCAGTCTATGCAGCGCGTGCAAACCTAAAACCAACCCTCATTGCCGGTTTGCAACTGGGCGGCCAATTGACCACGACCACGGACGTGGATAACTGGCCCGGTGATCCTGAAGGCTTAACCGGTCCAGCATTGATGGAGCGTATGCAGGCGCATGCAGAGCGCTTTGGCACTGAAATCGTGTATGACCATATCAATGAAGTAGATCTAAACCAGCGCCCTTTCGTATTGAAAGGCGATATGGACGAATTTACCTGTGATGCTTTAATCATCTGTACCGGTGCAACAGCTCAATATTTAGGTCTTGAATCTGAAGCTGCCTTTATGGGTCAAGGCGTCAGCGCTTGCGCCACTTGTGATGGTTTCTTCTACAAAAACCAGAAAGTCATGGTTGTGGGTGGTGGTAACACCGCTGTTGAAGAAGCCTTATACTTATCCAATATCGCTTCGCATGTGACTCTGGTTCATCGCCGTGATTCATTACGTTCTGAAAAAATCTTGCAAGATCATTTATTTGCTAAAGAAAAAGAAGGCAAGATCAGCATTATCTGGAACCATCAGGTCGATGAAGTTTTAGGGGATGCACAATCTGGTGTGACCTCAGTACGTATCAAGTCGACCCAGGATGACTCTACTCAAAACGTCGATGTAACGGGTATGTTTGTTGCCATTGGCCATAAGCCAAACAGTTCAATGTTTGACGGTCAGTTGCAGCTGCGCGACGGTTATATTCAGGTGCAAAGTGGTACTGCGGGTAATGCAACCCAAACTTCGGTACCGGGCGTATTTGCTGCGGGCGATATTGCTGACAGCATTTACCGTCAGGCCATTACTTCTGCGGGTTCAGGCTGTATGGCTGCACTCGATGCAGAAAAATATCTTGATGCGATGGGCAAACTAGACTAAGCAGCAAGAATAAAAATGCCGTCCATTATGGGCGGCTTTTTTATTGCTAGAATTAGCTTATGATTCATCTATAGTTTTATTTCAGGTTTGCCATGCATCTACTTCCTCCCTCACAATTTATCTTTCCTGACCCGATGCAGGTTGACCCTGAAGGCGAAGGACTGATTTGTATTGGTGCTGACCTCTCCCCTTCCACACTTTTTGAAGCCTATACCCATGGCTTATTTCCCTGGTTTTCTGAGGGAGAACCTATTTGCTGGTGGAGTCCGGAACCGCGCTGCATTATTCGGCCCCATGATTATCATCCAAGTAAATCCCTGATCCGCAATATGAAAAAATGGGATTATCAAATCACGGTCAATCATGCTTTTGAAAGGGTGATTCGTTCCTGCTCATTGCCGCGTGCTTATGCAGAAGATACCTGGATCAGTGAAGATATTATCGCAGGATACTGCGACATGTTCGATGCCGGATATGGCTATAGTATTGAGATCTGGGATGAAAATCGCATTGTAGGTGGGCTTTATGGTGTAACGATTGGACAGGGTTGTTTTGGTGAGTCCATGTTTAGTACGCAGACCGATGTTTCTAAAATGGCTTTTTATACTTTAATGCTGATTGGGCAGGAAAATAAGCTGCCCTGGATTGACTGCCAGTTGGTCAATGACCATCTTTTAAGCCTCGGCGCCTGTACACTTTCTCGCCAAGACTATCTTAATTCGTTACAAGATGTTGTAAAACAGCCTGCTATCGATTGGAAAAAGTATCAAGAGGGTGTATTTTCAAGTAAAACAATAGCGCAAAACGCGCGACTCAGTGAATGAAAATAACAGAGGGTACTTGTTATGAACTCTTATCAGCCAAAGTCCCTACTGAACGATTTACAGTATTATATTACGCCGCCGCACGATTGCAGCTACTTGCCCAATAAGTCGGCACGTATGGTTTTTCTGGATCCTGCGCATCGCATTGATGTACTGACCCTGTCAGAACTGTCGCGCACCGGTTTCCGGCGCAGTGGCGATTTTGTTTATCGTCCGGAATGTCATCTGTGTCGTCAATGCTTATCTTCACGCGTGCCAGTGGCTGAATTTTCCATGAACAGTTCACAAAAAAAAGCCTGGAAACGCAATCAGGATCTTCGGGTGAAAATTACCAGTCCAGAGCAGGCCGGTGATACGCATTATGCGCTGTATGAACGCTATATCAATGAACGCCACGCAGATGGGGACATGTTCCCCCCGAGTCGCGATCAGTTCGAAAAGTTTTTATTGCAAAGTTGTACGGATAGCTTCTTTTTAGAATTATGGCTGGATGATCGCTTGATCAGTGTTTCCACCTGCGACTTGCTAGATGATGGCATCTCGGCTGTATATACCTTCTTCGATCCGGATGAAAATCGCCGCTCTCTCGGTGCATTTGCAATCTTGAAGCAGATTGAACATGCGCAAAAACTTGGCTTGCAATTCATCTACCTCGGTTATTGGGTGCCACACTCCAACAAGATGAATTATAAATCTCAGTATCTGCCGCTAGAACTCTTGATTGATGGCCAATGGCGACGTTTAAACCGTGCGCTGAGTGAGCTGGAGATTCAGCACCTGGGAAACTCATTGATGACGACCTTACCCAGCGGATGGAATCACCAGATTATTAAATAAGGTCGTCAGTTTCTATTTGAACAGGCTAGCAAAGTCATCCGTACATGCCTTGACCATAATGATGGCATGTTCGCGTGTTCCGTTTGAACCCGGATAATAATTTTTGCGTAAATCAATCTGATGAAAGCCTGACTTCTCATAAAGCTTGATGGCAGCAATATTAGTTTCGCGCACTTCCAGGAAAATCTGCACCGGATTATTTTTCAGCATGGCGACTGAGGCATCCAATAATTGATAACCCAAGCCCTGACCTTGCTGGGCCGGATCAATTGCCATAAGCAGTAAATTGGCTTCATCCAGCACCGGTTGTAAAATACAAAATCCCAGCACCTGCCCTTGCTGCTCGATCACGGTACTTTGATAAGCAGTCACCGCATCTTCAAACTGTTTTAAAGTCCAGGGATGTGATTGAACAGATTTTTCAATCTTTGCAACGGCTGCTACATCCGCTGCTTGCATTAAACGAATCATCTTCGTTCATCTTATATAGAATTAACTTCCGCATTATAGAAACTTCATCCAAAAAATCGAGTAAAAAAAAGAGCAATTTCAATCGCTCTTTAATTTTCAGTCCTATTCAAGTCCGAGTTTGGCTTTCCAGACTGTTAACAGGCCATGTGTATCATGAGCATTTGGATGAAAGCCAGGTTTAAAGTACATTAACATTTCACGACCCATGCCCGTAATTACCCCTTTTGATGGGCTATACGCGTAGGTATATATCGATTTCAGCGATTCCAAATTCAATTGATTGTCCTGCTTGAGTAAACGTGCCAGAAAATAGCTTTGTACAACAGCTAAGGTTGCCATCGAAATGACCAAAGATGAGGTCCGTAGCGCATAGGCTTTTAAACCGTTACCAAAGACAGCTTCAAACACATCATAGGCCACCGCTTTATGTTCATTTTCTTCAATCGCATGCCACATCCACATATTTTTCATGGTTTTATCAGTCATCAGTTCCTGGATATGAGCGTTACTTAACAACTGCGTTGCGATGGTCGCGGTAAAATGTTCCAGTGCTGTGGTTGCAGTCAAATCCACCATTTCTTGGCTAATGCCAACTGGCTTCAGCAGTTTGGCCATGACTTTACGCGTGGTCTGAATCACCTGATCGGTATAATGATCCAGTGTCTCGACATCATGTCCATAGCGCTGTGCGGAGGCATTAAAACCGACATGTTCATGCGTGTGCATAGCTTCTTGACCAATAAAGGCAGAAATTTCTTTTTGCAATTCTGCATTATCTTTGATCGCTGGATGCTGACGCACGGCCCGAACGCTATCGATAAAGAACTTTTCACCTGCCGGAAACAGTGCAGATAAGGCGGTCATAAAATGCGTTAAACCGGCTGATCCATGCATCCAGTATTCCGGGACATGATCAAAATCAAAATTCATACGACGAACAGGAAAGCTTGCACCAGCACGCTCTGAAATTTTTACTTTTACGTTCATTGTAGGCTCCTTTCAAGCACAGCTGCCTGAATCTATTATTCGTTTTATTGAGCCTAGTTTTATTGATTTTTATCGTATAAATAAGTGCAGTTTAGGTCATCGCACTATCAGTTAAGGACACTCATGAGTGATTGTCTGACAAAAATCCAGACAAAAAAAACGCCTCAAAGAGGCGCTTTTTTTACACAATCAGCGATTATGCAGTTACTTTAGCAACTACACCAGCACCCACTGTACGACC
>SMFC01000030.1_pt1 | contig 36383 bp, 31 predicted proteins | sample 2456331 | NCBI WGS metagenome assembly SMFC01 (sample SAMN10132608, study PRJNA489261) | soil metagenome | isolation source: day120 control-loamy sand soil ammended | place: USA
TAGAAAAGTCATCCGCAACTGTTTGAGGCAGGACTAGATTTAAAAATGATTGTTTCTGCGACAAATTTACTAGTCGATGGTGGCTGACGAGTTTTGCGGACGACAAATGCCTTTGGTTACTTTGGTCGAAACCAAAGTAACAAATTATTTTCAAGTATTTGATTTATAAAGTTAAGACTCCGCAGTGAATGACTAAAAGTTAAAGAGTCTATTTCTAAACTCCTTAACTGATCAGCATTACCTCAATATCGGGGCTTTTTTATTGTCTGATAAAATGATGTTCAATTTCCTGAATCAGCGGAACCGCATGCATATCCAGAATTTCATCGCCCAGTTCTAGATAGGCAAACTGCGGAATATCATGCTGTAAATCGCCATGACAAATTGCCGGATAATCATCTCTGAAATTGGGTTGCAAAATGGGATTCGCCACCACACAGGGAAGGTGATAAGCCTGCGACATTTTCAGTGCCCAATAGCCGCCAAGATTATGACCCACCAGAATATCCGGTTTGATGGTTTCAATCATCTCATGATAAAAACTGGCGACCGAATTATAGCTCAGATTACGATAATCGACATCAATACAATATTTATGCACGACATTAATTGCATGAAACTTGGTGGATTCTCTGGAGGAATCTAAGCCATGTAAAAACAAAATCTTAGACATAATCTTACTCATTTTTATGGGGCATGCCATATTGGTATTTATTGATTGGCACATCATCTTCAATCTGAGCATCATTGTAGAACGTGTGGACATTTGGTAGAGTGGATTAGATTGAGGGGATAAGGTTGGGAAAATGCCGAGATAGTGGATTTTTCCAAAGAAAAGCCGCTTCCTGAGAGTGTTTAAGCTACGATTTGGGTAGGATTTCTGCTATTCTATGCAACTTCTATTTTTTAACTAATCTTATTCGAGGCAGAGATGACGCAAACTAACGCTCAATCGACTTCTGAACAAATCATTTCCGAAAACGATTTAATTGCACAGCGTCATGCCAAGTTAAAGCAAATCGAAGCTCAGGCACAAGAAACTGGTAAAAGCCCATGGCCAAATACCTTTAAGCGTGAGCATTATGCCCAAGATTTACAAGACCAGTTCGCTGATAAATCTAAAGAAGAAATTGAAGCAGGCGAAAAGGTCTACGTCAAAGTTGCCGGTCGTGTGATGTTAAACCGTGGTTCATTTATTGTGATCCAGGACATGACAGGTCGTATCCAGCTTTATGTCGCCCGTAAAGAACTCGCTGCAGATGTACTTGCGACCATCAAAGGTTTAGACCTTGGCGACATTATTGCAATCGAAGGTTATATCGGTCGTTCAGGCAAAGGCGATCTGTATGTACACATCGAACATTTTGAATTATTAACCAAATCATTGCGTCCGCTGCCAGACAAGTTCCACGGTCTGAATGATACTGAAGTAAAGTATCGTAAACGTTATCTTGATCTGATCGTGAACGAAGAAACCCGTAAAACGTTTGAAATTCGTGCCAAAGTGGTTGCAGGTATTCGTGCCTTCCTGACTGAAAAACGTTATATGGAAGTTGAAACGCCAATGATGCATGTGATCCCAGGCGGTGCTTCTGCGCGTCCGTTTGAAACGCATCATAATGCACTGGACATGCCATTGTTCTTGCGTATTGCGCCAGAGCTTTATTTAAAACGTTTGGTGGTGGGTGGTTTTGAACGTGTGTTCGAAATTAACCGTAACTTCCGTAACGAAGGGGTATCTACGCGTCACAACCCAGAATTCACCATGATTGAATTCTATCAAGCCTATGCAGATTATAAAGATCTGATGGAATTGACCGAGCAGATGCTGGAAAAACTGGCGCTGGATATCTTGGGTTCGACCGATGTGCCTTATGGTGATGAAGTGTATAGCTTCAAAGGGCCATTCAAGAAAATTTCAATGTTTGATGCAATTCTGGAAAATAACCCGCAATTTACTCCGGAAAATGTCAATGACCGTGAGTTCCTGGCAAAATTCCTTCAAGAAGAATTGAAAGAGCAAGTGAAGCCAGGTTTTGGTCTGGGTAAGCTGCAAACGATTGTGTTTGAAGAAACAGTTGAAACCAAACTGCGTCAACCAACATTCATTACGGAATATCCAGCGGAAACTTCTCCATTGGCACGTCGTAATGATGATAATCCGCACATCACCGACCGTTTTGAATTCTTTATTGGTGGTCGTGAACTGGCAAATGGCTTCTCGGAATTAAATGATCCAATCGACCAGGCGGAACGTTTCCAGGCACAGGTTGCGGAAAAAGATGCGGGTGATGATGAAGCGATGCATTATGATGCAGACTTTGTAGAAGCACTGGAATATGGCCTACCGCCAACAGCCGGTGAAGGTATTGGTATTGACCGTCTGGTGATGATCTTTGCTAATGCAGCAAGTATCCGTGATGTGATCTTGTTCCCGCATATGCGTCATAAAAATGCATAAGTGCTGAATTTTAGAAAACCCGCTTAGGCGGGTTTTTTTATGCTTTAAATCGCTATACTAAAAAATTAAAGACAAAAAAAACGCAATGATTGGGGTGATCATTGCGTAGAAAAAGGAATGTTTTTTCAAACTACATCAAGCTTAACTGTGGAGAGAGTTAAATTTGATTCCTTACTGTATGTAGCTATAATACGACCCGGTAAGGCTTGACTCAGCAGTATTCATGTTAATAGATGTTAATTAAGGTTAAAACTATGGAGATTCTATGGGCGAGTTTGCTGCTTTATCGTGCATAAACACCTCGCAATAAAAAAGCCCTTCATATGAAGAGCTTTAGGTGGTCATTTTATGTTTAGAAACGGAATACACCTAAACCGGTTTTCACTTCATCTAAAGTCGCCTGGGTAATATCACGACATTTATCTGTTCCGGTCTTTAAAATATCCATAATATAGTCAGGGTCTTTAGCAAGCTCCATACGGCGCTCACGGATTGGACCAATCAATTCTTTGAGAATGCCTTCCAGACGTTTTTTCACTGTACCATCGCCTAAACCACCACGACGGTAGTATGCCTTAAGCTCTTCCAGTTCTTCTTTGTTTGGATCAAAGGCGTCCAGATAAGTGAATACTACATTGCCTTCAACCTGACCTGGGTCTTCCACACGAAGATGATTCGGATCGGTATACATGGCATTGACGGCTTTTTTAATATCTTTATCTGTCGCATCCAGCACAATGGTATTGCCCAAAGATTTTGACATTTTCGCTTTGCCATCAAAACCAGGGAGGCGGCCGACATTAGACAGTAGCGCTTTACATTCTGGTAACAGGTCATGACCGATTTGACGGTTCAGACGACGCACGATTTCATTGGTCTGTTCGATCATTGGAATCTGATCTTCACCCACAGGAACAACAGTGGCCTTGAATGCTGTAATGTCGGCAGCCTGAGCCACCGGGTAACACAAGAAACCTGCTGGAATATCGCGCTCAAAACCACGCATCTGGATTTCAGATTTAATGGTCGGATTACGCTCAAGACGTGAAACAGTCACGAAATTGAGGTAAAGCATCGTCAGTTCGTTTAAGGCAGGTAAACATGACTGAACACAAATTGTAGTTTTAGTTGGATCAATACCGACAGCCAGATAATCCGTTGCCACTTCAATAATGTTACGACGTACTTTTTCAAAATTATCGGCATTATCGGTGAGTGCTTGAGCATCAGCAAGTAACAAGTGTTGATGGTGAGAATCTTGCAGGCCTACACGAGAGCGTAATGAACCGACAAAGTGGCCGAGGTGAAGTTGTCCGGTAGGACGGTCGCCCGTCAAGATCACTGGACGATTATCTTGATTACTCATTATTTATTCCAAAGGGTAGTCAGTACTACAGCTGTATTTTAACGAATGGCAATATTGTACGGTATTCTGTTTTTGATTGTCAGCCAGAAAAAAAGCTGTATTAAAAAAATCTTATTAATTAAACAAGTGAATACAATATTTTTAAGAATTTTGATTAAAATAAACTGAAATATGATAAGGATAATAAGTATGGCGAGCAGTTTATTACTATTATTAGATGATATTGCGACGGTCTTGGATGATGTGGCTGTGATGAGTAAAATGGCAGCCAAAAAAACAGCAGGCGTCCTCGGTGATGATCTGGCTTTAAATGCACAGCAAGTGTCAGGCGTACGGGCAGATCGTGAATTGCCGGTAGTCTGGAAAGTGGCCAAAGGTTCTTTTGTCAATAAGCTGATTTTAGTGCCGCTGGCCTTGTTAATCAGCTTTATTGCCGGCTGGCTGATTAACCCCTTATTGGTGCTGGGTGGTTTGTTTCTGTGTTATGAAGGCGTGGAAAAAATCGTACACACCTTGCATACACCGAAGGCCAAGGATGCTGAACAGGCCCGTGAGCAACTGATCCAGACTGAAACAGATTTGCACCAGTTTGAAAATGAAAAAGTCAAAGGCGCGATTCGCACCGACTTTATCCTTTCGGCTGAAATTATCGTGATTACCTTGGGGACGGTAGCAGCAGCCTCTATGCTGACCAAAGTTACCGTTTTAAGCCTGATCGCGATCGTGATGACCATCGGGGTCTATGGTTTTGTTGCCCTGATTGTCAAACTGGATGATATCGGTCTGCATCTGACCGAGCAGCAGTCCGATTTTAAGCAACAAATAGGACGCGGCTTGTTGGCATTTGCCCCGATTCTGATGAAAATTTTATCAGTTGTTGGAACTGCAGCGATGTTCCTGGTCGGTGGGGGAATTATTAATCATGCTATTCCTGTTATTCACCACTTTACTGAAGATAGTGTTAGCTATGTACAGGATATTCCCAGTATCGGAAATATTGTAGGTGCCCTGACACCGACCTTGATTAATTTCGCCGTGGGAATTTTAGCGGGTCTGCTGGTGATGCTGGTCATCAGCCTGATTAAAAAAATCTGGCCCAAATCATCAAAAGCTTAAGATGCAAAAATATCTGCAAATTGAGCAGATGAAGAAAAGGAAAAAACTATGCGTTGGAAAGGTCGTCGTGTCAGTAGTAATGTAGAAGACCGTCGCGGTGGTGGTGCCAAAGCTGGCGGAATCAGTATTATTGGGTTGATTGTGGCTTTTGTGGCCTGGAAATTCTTCGGCGTCGATCCACAGCAAGCTTATCAAACCACCAAACAGGTCACCCAAGGCGTATCGGGTACGGCGGAAACACGGGGGCTGGAAAATCCGACACCGGAACAGCAGGAGTCGATTGATTTTGTCGGCACCGTACTGGCAGATACTGAAGATACCTGGACTCAGGTGTTTCAGCAGCAGTTAAATCAGCAGTATGTTCCCCCGAAACTGGTTTTGTTCAATGGCATTGTGAATTCGGGTTGTGGTACGGCTCAGGCGGCGATGGGACCTTTCTACTGTCCGGCAGACCAGAAAGTTTATATCGATACCGCATTCTTTAAAGATATGCGTACTCAGATGGGGATTAGTGGGGAACAGAATGCCACCGAACTCTCCCGTAATGATCAGGCCGGAGATTTTGCGCAGGCTTATGTGGTGGCCCATGAAGTAGGTCATCATATCCAGACGATTTTGGGGATTTCCTCTCAAGTACAGCAGGCACGTCAGCAGGCAAGCGAGGTACAGAGTAACCAGCTTTCAGTGCGCCAAGAATTGCAGGCAGACTGTCTGGCTGGAGTCTGGGCCTACCATAATCATCAGCGCACCCAGTTTCTGGAACAGGGAGATGTGCAGGAAGCTATGGATGCCGCACATAAAATTGGTGATGACTATTTACAGAAACGTGCTCGCGGGCAGGTGGTACCGGACAGCTTTACCCATGGCAGCAGTGCGCAGCGCGTACAGTGGTTTAATACCGGCTTGAAATCGGGTCAGGTTTCGAATTGCGATACCTTTAACCAAAATATTTAGCTTGTTTCCAGATAAAAAAGGAGCAGGTGCCACTGCTTCTCATCATTTTAACTTTGGTTATAGTTTGAATCTATGACGTCATGAAATCCTGCTTTTGACAGGTCAAAAGCAGGCAAAAGTCTTTTGTTCGCCATACACAACATGCTTGTCGTGATGGCTAAGGTGTGACCTCCTTGTCACACTCGCATCTCCAAAATCTACTTAATTCAATTGTGGGGCAGCTGTGGAGCAGGCAATCCTTTTTTATTTATGCAGAAAACGCCGGAAATTTCTTAATATCTTGATACTGACAAATAAGGCGGCCAAAGCAAACAAGGCAATGGCAAAGACCGTATATTTGAGATTGTTGATGTCATTTTGATAGAACTGCTGCATATCATGGTTGGTATATTCGAGAGCCGTGACTTTGCCAGTCCGGCTATCTCTAAATTGAATTTTTTCAATATAAAACAGATTTCCCGCTTTAATTAGGTGGACGCTCTGGATTTGACGGGTATGTGATTGATTGTCCTCATCACTACATAAAGCACTGTAATGCTCACAATTGATTTTGGCCACATAACCATTTCCTGCAATCAGAATAAAAATGGCATTGTCCGGTCGCTGGTTATTAGATACCAAAACATACTGTTCGCCAGTTGTACTTTTCAAGGGAATACGGGTTGCCTGCTGATAATGCTGTTCTGCCTGCAGAATCTCCTGAATTTTAGCGAAGCAGGTAAAACATAAGGATAAGGTGATCAGAAAAATCACGCTCGCAAAACAAAGACGAAAAATGGTTTTGACAGTTTGGTGCATGGGAGAAAAATTCAAAATAGAAAGATGGGAAAGCAAAAGCCGAGTGCTGATCTGTATGTTAAATCATCATTCGGAAATACTGAAAAGAAACTTAACTCAATTCGATAAAAAGAGGATTAAACTTGTTTTGCTAGAATGCCTTTTTACTAATGCTCTGCTATTCAAATCTCTATTTTGACCATGCCGCTCGGCGCATATTGCTCCATCTCGCCCGACTTTAGGAAACCGAATGGGAAATTTCTTTTTTCTTCAGCTACTCACGGTGGTCTTTGCACTTTCCATTGCCACCACTATGTTTAATAAGCGTGTTTTAGGTTTTCCGCAAGCGATCGGTGTTCCGATTGTTTCGGCCATCTTTGTTTTTATTTTGCAATGGGGCGCCAGTTTATTACAAGGTAATCCATTCTTTAGTATTAATATTGACAATATCGAGCAGGCTGTTCGTAACATCGATTTTTATGATTTTCTGATCAATGGGGTGATCTGCTTTATTCTGACCTCATCTGCACTGAAGTTTAAGGTTTCAGATTTACGTAATCATTGGCGACCGATTGGTATTTTGGCAAGTTTAGCGTTGGTCTTTTGCGCGGTGTTCTTTGGTGCAGTTTTATATGGCTATCAGTTCCTGATTGGTAATCATGTGGATTTACTGGTGTTGTTATTACTTGGTGCGGCTTTGGGGGCGACTGATCCGATCGGCATTAAAGGTGTATTGAGTTCAGTTCGCGCACCGCATCATCTGATTGTCAAGCTGGAAGGCGAATCGTTATTTAATGATGCCATGTGTATCGCCTTATTTATGACCTTGCTCAATGTTCTGCAAGGCGAAAACTTTACGGTACTGGCTGTCATGCAAACTTTATTGTATGAGATTGTGGTGGCCGTACTGATTGGTCTGGGATTTGGCTTTGCAATATTAAGAATCTTGCGTGGCAAGCATGAAATGGAGTCACTGATTCTGACCACTGCTTTATTGGCATGTGGCTCTTATCTTATTGCTTTATTGGCCCATGCTTCAGCACCGATTGCCTGTGTCATTGGTGGCTTAATTGTCGGTAATAAATGGAAAGAAATTCTGGCCGATGCCGATATTGGTGACGTGAACCATTTCTGGCATACGGTTGAAGGGATTATTAACTCCTTCCTGTTTACTCTGATTGGCTTGGAGTTGTTTATTCTTGACCTGAGTACCAGTCTGGTCTTGGGCGGGATTGTGGCATTTATTATTTTACATTTAGCGCGCTTTGCTGCCAATCACTTGGCATTTGCCATGTTCCCCAAAATACGCCGAAAAAGCTATAACGGCAGTTTAACGATTTTGTCCTGGGGCGGTGTGCGTGGCGGGATTTCCCTGGCGCTTATTCTGGCGGTGGCCAATATTCCTCAGCTAGAGGCTTATAGCAGTATCTTGGTGGGCTATACCTTTATTGTGGTGCTCTTGTCGGGTCTGGTGTGTGGTCTGGGCTTACCTGCGGTGATGAATGCTTTTTACTATAATCCCGAGGAAGACACACAGGGCTTTAAAGGCTGGTACCAGCGTATGTGCCACAAGCTGAACCGTAAGGGTTTTCAATATATTGTTGGAGAAGATGTCAAAGGAAATGAAACCATCACTATTTTTCAGCCAGAGATTCTGATTGATCAGAAAGATATCGATGGTGTTGCTACCGTACATCATCCAGACAAAGTTCAAGAGGTAAAACGGCTGGAAAATCCAGATAATTTCTAAAGATAAAATCCAGAAGATAAAGCGCTACTGGATTATGTTTAATAGTGAAATGAGATCGCTTGAATCAGCATTTAATCAGGCGTGATTATTTTCCTATAGCTGTTAATAGGGGGATCAGGGCGTGATCTTTTATTTAAAGGTACTATTGAACAGATGAAATGCAGCAAGACAAGTTCAGCCAGTCAGGAAATGGCAGAGATGATTTTGACTGTGGTCAGTCAGATCCCTTATGCAAAAGTTGCAACCTATGGGCAGATTGCCAGACTGGCCGGTTTACCTCAACATGCACGTTTAGTGGGTCGGGTTTTAAGTCATCTGGAAGAAAATACCGACATTCCCTGGTATCGGGTGATCAATGCACAAGCTAAAATCAGTCTGAACAAGCTTGATTCATCTGGCCAGAATATTCAGCAACAAAAGCTGATACAGGAAGGGATTGTACTTGACGGTGATCGTGTGGATTTAAAACGCTATCAGTGGGATGGTTGGGTCTAGATATAAAAAATCCCCGCTTTTAGAAAGTGGGGATTTTGAGTTTGATGCACGGATTACTTGCGAATAACCATCACTGGAATATCGGCCTGACCTAGAATGCTTTGAGCTACGCTGCCCAGGAACAGTTTCTTGAAGCCAGTACGGCCATGTGAACCAATTATGATCAGGTCAGAATTTAAATCTTTCGCTGCTTTGACAATCTCGCTATAAATCACCTGGCCTTCAAGTAGCTGGGTATCTACTTCAACACCTGCACCAGAGAATTTTGCTTTGGCTTCATCCAGAGTTTTTAAGATCGAGGTGCGAGCACGTTCAATCAGGTCGTTGGTTTGCGCTGCAGAGATATATTCCGCAGCAATATAAGGGTCGAGTGTCAGTACCTGTACCACTGTCACTTTACTGTTAAATGCTTTGGCAACTTCGACTGCTTTATCAACGGCAGCATAAGATGTTTCCGAACCGTCAATAGGAACTAAAATATGTTCAAAAGGCATTAGAATTCTCCTGTTGGGAATTAAGTGTTATAAAAATGATGACGCGTTAAACCGAGTACGAATAGTTGTTTATACTTTGATCATAGCCTGTATTGTATAAAAATAAAACCAAGTAAATACATAGGTATAATGTCTAATAGATTAAACAGTTAAACGCAGGTTTCTGAGTTTTAAGTTTCATGGTTTATTGATTTTAAATAATTGAATTATATGGATTTATAGAAATATTCAAGCTGATTGTCAATCACATTGAATGGATGCCGGGTCCAATTTGATTTGTGGTGCCAGTTGTTCATATTGATTTAAAATCGCCTGCGTCTCAGGTGCGAAAATTTGTTGTTGCAGTTGCTGGATTTTATGTTCGTTCACATGCAAACGTGCACAATAGAATGCAATCTGATTTTCTTTGGCAATGGCCAGTCGTTGAGTCTGATCATATTCCGGATAACGCTTGATTTGCTGTTGAGCCCGACTTAATTGCGCCAAGGTGCGTTTCTGTTGCATGCTCATGAATTGTTGATGATTAATCCACTGTGCCACATCGCGACGTACTCCATTGTAGTTGACAAAAATAGGAGAAATCACTTGGCAGGCGGTGATTGCTAAAGTGCTGAGCAAAAGAATCAGTATGTTAATTTTGTACATCGGTGAAAGCTCCAAGCATTAAAGTTCTTCATAAGAATATGTGAAATACCAAATAAAAAATCTAATATTGTTTAAAGTTTAAGAGTTTATTCTTCATTTGCATAAAGACTGAACATTTGTGTTTTAAAATGCTTGACGATAGCACCTGAAATTACGATAATGCGCACACAGTTTACGGCTATGTAGCTCAGTTGGTTAGAGCACCGCACTCATAATGCGGGGGTCACAAGTTCAAGTCTCGTCATAGCCACCATTTTAAAAGACCAAGCTCTCAGCTTGGTCTCTTTTTTTGTCTTTTAAAAAGTATGGCGCATGATAAAAATTATTTGAAGCATCCATTAAATTTTCAGATATTTCCAAAATTATTTTTCTGTGATTGTTGATTAATTTTCTACTTTGATGGTTGATATAAAAAAATCGCCCCAGTATTCACTCGGGCGATTTGATTTAAATGACTAAGAAAAGGGCTTAGTTACCTGCTTTCCAGCCATTGACGATTGGATAACGACGTTCGCGCCCATAAGAACGTGAACTGATTCGTGGTCCAATTGCACCTTGGCGGCGCTTGTATTCATTCATGTCGACCAGACGGATGACTTTTTTCACCACCTCGGCATCAAAACCTTTGTCAATAATATCGTCTTGACTCATGTCTTCTTCGATGTATGAATACAGGATGGCATCCAGAATGTCATACGAAGGTAAAGAGTCTTGATCGACCTGATCTGGACGCAATTCTGCTGATGGTGGACGAGTAATGACACGTTCTGGAATCACGGGTGTTTCTGAAATACTGTTACGATATTTCGCCAGTTCAAACACAATGGTTTTGTACACATCTTTCAAGACGGCATAGCCACCGACCATGTCACCATACAGTGTGCAATAACCTACAGCCAGTTCAGATTTATTTCCGGTCGCAAGCACCAGATTGCCGAACTTGTTGGAAAGCGCCATTAATAAGGTGCCACGCGAACGTGCTTGCAGGTTTTCCTCAGTCGCATCTGCCGGGGCGCTTCCAAAGAACGGGAAGAGTACCTGCATAAAGCCGTTTACTACCGGATTGATTTCGGCAATACCAAAAGTTACACCCATATTTTTTGCTTGTTCAGCCGCATCTTCTACGCTGATTTGCGCGGTATAGGTATAAGGCATCATGACCGCCTGAACTTTGTCTGCACCAATGGCATCTGCAGCAATCGCAAGGGTCAGGGCAGAATCGATCCCACCCGATAGGCCCAGAATCACGCCGGGGAAGCCAGAACGCTGTACATAATCACGGGTTGCCATCACCAGGCTCTGATAGATCTCAGCCATGGTGTCCAGCGCAGGTGTAATTGTACCTTTGCTAAATTGAAGCTGTTCAGCATCATATTCTGCGATAGAAAGGCTTTCCTGGAAACTTGGGGCCTGTAGCGCGACTTCGCCAGATTTATTTAACACAAAGCTGGTACCGTCAAAGATCAGATCATCCTGACCACCGACCTGGTTACAATAGACCAGATTGATATTCAATTGTTTTACCAGAGCTGCCATGGTCTCAATACGGTGTTGTGGTTTACCCACTTCATATGGAGAGGCATTCAGTACCAGAGCAGTTTCGATATTGAGTTTTGCCAGCTGCTGTACAGTAGCTAAAGACCATGCGTCTTCACAAATCAGCACACCAAATTTGTGTCCGAGATATTCAAATACCAGATGTTGATGACCTTCACTGAAATAACGCTTTTCATCAAATACACCATAGTTTGGCAACACCTGTTTGTTATAAATACCCAGCACCTCACCATCTTTCATGACGGCTGCTGAGTTATAACGCTGGCCATCTTCAGTTTGATTTACAAAACCGAAGACCATCACAATATCTTTGACTTCAGTCAGTTTTTCAAAAGCAGCTTTGGTGCGTTTGGCCAGACTTGGACGAATTAATAGATCTTCTGCAGGGTAGCCCAAGATTGCAAGCTCAGGGAAGATAATCAGATCAGCCTTATCTTTTTTAGCCTGATTGGCCTGATCAATCATTTTTTGAGTATTTGCATCCAAATTGCCCACATGTGGAGAGAGCTGAGCAATCGCAATTTTAAAACTTTTCATTCCAATTAAATCCTATTCCTATAGGTTAATACACTAAATCACTGATTTTTATAATTCTAATTATCCAGCTGAGTGCATTTTGATACTTAAAAAAATGCCAAATGGCAAAAGAAAAAACGTCTTTATCACATGATCGTTAAATCTTGATCTGCGAGCTAAAATATCATACTTGGGTTATTTTATCGAAATTTAATCCAGAAGCTAGAGCTGTTTTGCGAGAATGAATGTTGAAATGAAAAGTTATTATCCAAAAATAAAGAATATGTAGGTTTTCTGCACATGAATAAATCTCAGGATTTAAATCATTTATTCATGGTCTTGATTTTCAAAATGCCAAATCAAGATGATATTTTGAATAAAAATGATTATATATCAAACAATTGTTTGGCTATCTAAAATAATATTGGGTATTTTTTTAAGAAAAATATCTCGGGCAATATCACCTTGTTGTTCAATATTATACTGTGAAAATGATTTGTTGGGATTAAATTGATATTTGTAAGGATTATATTTCCCTAAGCTTAAAAAATAAGCACTTTGTAGAAATGCGCCTTTTAAAACCACATTAATCTGCTGTTGGTATTGATAAATATGGGTCATCTCATGAATAAACAGTGCTTGATAGGCCAAGCTTTCACATGAATAGTCTTCCCGATAATTTAAATTTCGTGCATGGATATAACCACTGGGCGCCATAATCACATGGCTGGATTGCCAGGGTAAATAAGGGTGATTCATGATTCTGACTGCCGAATAGTCAATCAGATTGCCAAATACCTGCTGACAGATTCTGATTTCACCGGGCGTTAGGCTGCGGCACTTGAACTGTTCAAAACGGATGAATCTTAAAATAAACGGTAGGGCATACAACAACATCAAGCACAGATCCTGTTCAAGTTTTCAATCTATGAATATGGTCGAGGTTCATGCATTTTAAAAGGAATTAAAGAGGCTATATGTAGGATTTTGTCAGCACTAAAAAAACCACCCCAAAGGGTGGTTTTTCTGTCTTGCAACGCCGTTCGAATTAACGAGCGATATCGCGTTGAACTTCACCAGTATAAAGCTGACGAGGACGACCGATCTTGTAAGGACCGCTGTGCATTTCTAACCAGTGGCTGATCCAGCCAACAGTACGTGCAAGCGCGAAGATCACAGTAAACATTTCTGTCGGGATACCAATCGCTTTAAGGATGATACCTGAGTAGAAGTCTACGTTCGGGTATAGGTTACGTTTGATGAAGTATTCGTCAGAAAGCGCAATACGTTCAAGTTCCATAGCCAAAGCAAGTTGTGGATCGTTGATGCCAAGCGCACCAAGAACTTCGTCACAAGTTTCTTTCATGACTTTCGCGCGTGGATCGAAGTTTTTGTAAACTCGGTGACCGAAGCCCATCAGTTTAACTTCTTTAGTCTTCACTTTTTCCATGAAGCCAGCAACGTTTTCTACAGAGCCGATTTCATCAAGCATCTTAAGAACAGCTTCGTTCGCGCCGCCATGAGCAGGGCCCCAAAGTGCCGAGATACCAGCAGCAATACATGCATACGGGTTAGCACCAGTAGAACCAGCTAAACGTACTGTAGACGTAGAGGCATTTTGTTCATGGTCAGCATGAAGCGTGAAGATACGATCCATTGCTTTTGCAAGAATCGGATCAACTTTATAATCACGATCAGCAGGAGTCGCGAACATCATGTGAAGGAAGTTTTCAGCGTAGTTCAAGTCGTTACGTGGGTAAACAAACGGTTGACCGATTGTGTACTTGTAGCTCCAAGCCGCTAAAGTAGGGATCTTCGCAATTAAACGGATCGCTGTGATTTCACGGTGATCAACATTTTCGATGTCCAGATTGTTGTGGTAGAACGCAGATAACGCACCAACAACACCCACCATAATCGCCATAGGATGCGCATCACGACGGAAACCGTTATAGAAGCGGCTAACTTGGTCGTGAACCATTGTGTGGTTACGTACTTTAGCGTCGAATTCTTCTTTTTGCTCAGCAGTCGGAAGTTCGCCATTAAGAAGTAAATAGCAAGTTTCTAGGTAATCAGCTTTAGTCGCCAATTGATCAATTGGGTAGCCACGGTGTAAAAGTACACCTTTGTTACCGTCGATGAAGGTGATTTTAGACTCGCACGCCGCTGTTGCCATAAAACCAGGATCAAAAGTAAAGTGACCTGCAGCCAACACATCTTTAACGTCGATTACATCTGGGCCCAATGTGCCGCTGTAAATTGGTAGTTCAATTTCTTTGCCATCAAGCTGTAAAACGGCTTTCTTGCCAGTTGCTTCAGACATTCAATAGATCTCCTGTCCTGGTGAATGTATATCCGAGTTGTCTATCAATCTTTTAATGCACAAAACGGATGGATCAAAAATTTGCTATAAGATTAGTGAGTACTGAAATTTTGTCAATTATACTTATGGATGAAAAAATGACGCTTGCACAGCGGCTTAGTCACACCATCTTGGTATAAAAAGTTCAGTAAAATCACAGCATCAAACCTCTATAATAAGTCAAATTTAAACAGAGGTGCAGAAAAAAATAGAGGGCCTGAATTATTTGTAAGCGTTTTTTCAGACTAAGAAATGCTGCGAAAAAGTATCGCTGATCTTATTGGGAGTTGTTAAAACTATATAAATCTCATAACTTACATAGTTTTTACTCATTTCCTTTGCACATGCAGAATTATAAATAAAAGCAATTAATTAAATTTTTGACTTGATTCAATTGATTAAAAAATAGCTTAATAAATGGCCAACTTTGCAGCAAAGATCCCCAGTCTAAAAATAAATGAGTGATTTTTCGAATCCAAATCCTCTAAAGCGATCAAAAAACCCATCATCGAGTGCAGTCTAAGTGACTCTTTAAGCTCAGGTTATAATTATACCTGAAAGCAGACCCATCTTAATAACTGCTGCACTACCTGTATGAGCTTGATTTCCATTTAAATTAAATCGAGATTTTAAATAAGATTTGTGCTGCAACTGTGCATCTTTAGTCTAAATAGCGGGAATTGGCTTTAAAAAGAATAACAGAGTAAATTGATCAAGTTAATTATTTAAAAACAATTATATAGATGAAGGTTAGTGGATTCTTAGTCACTAAAGAACCTCATATGTTGTTGTTAATGATTCTTATTTAAAGGGTTTTTCTTGAAAAAGCCAAATCCATCTGTTTGTGTTTTAATAGTTGACGTTTTATAATTCAGTGTCGTTTTGATTTTAGGCATGTATTTGCCTAAGAATGCCAGCTTTCCTTCGAATTAATTCCAACAAACTCCGGATGGAGTTTTTACTTACAGGATGCCCGCTGTGAAAAGCAACAGACCTGTCAATTTGTCCATGGGTCAAGTTTTAGAAGTAAACTTAAAATCGCCCGTGGCTATTGCATCAATTCTACACCGTCTTTCAGGTGTTATCGTATTCTTACTCGTACCGGTCCTTCTCTGGATTTTAGACAAATCACTGTCTTCACCTGAAGGTTTTGCGCAAGTTCAAGAAATCATGAATGGTTTCATTGTTCGCTTCATTGTATGGGTATTTGTCGCCGGCTTGATTTTTCACTTTATTGCGGGTGTTAAGCATTTACTTGCTGACATTGGCGTTGCTGAAGAATTAGAAAGTGGCCGTGTCGCATCTACTATCGCATTAATCTTGTCTGCAATCGGTATCGTTGCAGCATTTGTATGGATCGTACTCTAATGAAAAGCGCTACTGGTTTAACAGGTTCAGGTTCTCGCGATTGGTTTCTCCAACGTGTTAGTGCTGTTATTTTGGCTGTTTATACCGTTGTTATTTTGGGTTGGATCCTGTGTAACAGTGGATTCAGCTATGAACAATGGTATGGCTTCATGATGACAACTCCAATGAAGATTCTATCTTTATTGTCAGTCTTATCTCTTGTTGCACACGCTTGGATTGGTATGTGGCAAGTTTTCACAGACTATGTGACGACTCGTCAAATGGGTCCTTCGGCGAATGGTTTGCGTATTGTACTGACTTCAGCAGTGATTATTGCTGTGTTGGCATATGCAATCTGGGCGATCCAGATTTTTTGGGCGAATTGATAGGAAACAATCATGGGCGCTATAAACCCTAAAGAAGATTACACAAATATTCCACACGAAACCTTCGATGCAGTCATCGTGGGTGGTGGTGGTTCAGGTATGCGTGCGTCTTACCAACTTGCTCAAGCTGGTTTGAAAGTTGCGGTACTGACCAAAGTTTTCCCAACCCGTTCTCACACTGTGGCAGCGCAGGGTGGTATTGGTGCATCTCTTGGTAATATGCAAGAAGATAACTGGCACTACCATTTCTACGACACAGTAAAAGGTTCGGACTGGTTAGGTGACCAAGACGCAATCGAATTTATGACGCGTGAAGCACCTCAAGTGGTATACGAATTAGAACACTTGGGTATGCCATTTGACCGTAACGCTGATGGTACAATTTACCAGCGTCCATTCGGTGGTCACTCTGCGAACTACGGTGAAAAAGCGGTGCCACGTGCATGTGCTGCTGCCGACCGTACAGGTCACGCACTTCTTCACACGCTTTATCAAAGCAACGTGAAAATGGGTACACAATTCTTCGTAGAATGGATCGCACTTGATTTGATCCGTAACGAAGCAGGCGACGTACTTGGTGTCACTGCAATTGACCAGGAAACTGGTAAAATTGCTGTATTCCAAGGTAAAGCCACATTGTTTGCTACCGGTGGTGCGGGTCGTGTTTACCGTGCATCTACCAATGCCTATATCAATACTGGTGACGGTCTTGGCATGGCGGCGCGTGCAGGTATTCCATTGCAAGATATGGAATTCTGGCAGTTCCACCCTACGGGTGTTGCGGGTGCAGGTGTATTGTTGACTGAAGGCTGTCGTGGTGAAGGTGCAATCCTTCGTAACAAAGATGGCGAACCGTTCATGGAGCGTTATGCTCCAACTTTGAAAGACTTGGCGCCACGTGACTTCGTATCACGTTCTATGGACCAAGAAATCAAAGAAGGTCGTGGTTGTGGTCCTAAAGGTGACTATATCCTGCTTGATATGACGCATTTAGGTGCGGATACGATCATGAAGCGTCTGCCATCGGTATTCGAGATTGGCAAGAAATTCGCGAACGTGGATATCACCAAAGAACCAATTCCAGTAGTACCAACAATCCATTACCAAATGGGTGGTATTCCAACCAATATTCATGGTCAGGTTGTTGTGCCTGAGTCACGCGAAACTGAAGCGCTGGCGGCACATTACAACAAGGATACCGATGTTTATTCGACCAATGCAGCCGAACGTGATTTCACTAAGCCAGTGAAAGGTTTCTATGCAATTGGTGAATGTTCATGTGTATCTGTACATGGTGCAAACCGTTTAGGTACCAACTCACTGCTTGACTTGGTGGTATTTGGTAAGGCTGCGGGTAAACACATCATCGATTATGTGACTAAGCATCACGGTGATGAGTACGAGCCACTACCAACAACTGTACTTGAGCAAACGGTTGCGCGTATTCGTAAACTTGACGAATCCACAACAGGTGAGAATGCTCAGGAAGTTGCAGATGCGATTCGTGACATCGTTCAAGATCATGCAGGTGTATTCCGTACATCGGCACTACTTGAGGAAGGTGTAAAGCAGATTCTTGCAATTGAGCCACGTGTTCGTAATATTCATTTGAAAGACAAATCTAAAGTATTTAACACTGCACGTGTTGAAGCATTAGAAGTTGAAAACTTGTATGAAGTTGCAAAAGCGACCTTAATTTCAGCTGCTGCGCGTAAAGAATGTCGTGGTGCGCATACTGTGGTAGATTTCGAATTGTCACCGGATCATGCGGATTATCCATATGGTCGTCGTGATGATGAGTGGATGAAGCACACATTATGGTTCTCTGTGGACAACCGTCTTGAGTACAAGCCAGTTCGTTACCGTCCATTGTCGGTTGACGCGATTCCACCTAAACCACGTACATTCTAATCAGGAGAATTCAGATGAGTAGAGGTACTCGTACATTTCATATCTACCGCTATGATCCTGACAAGGATAAAGCACCGTACATGCAGACTTTTAAACTGGAATTGACTGACAAGCACCGTATGTTGCTTGATGCACTTCTAGCATTAAAAGTACAAGACGAATCTTTAACGTTCCGTCGTTCATGTCGTGAAGGTATTTGTGGTTCTGATGGTGTAAACATCAATGGTAAAAATGGTTTGGCGTGTCTTTGGAACCTGAACGATTTACCCAATGAAATTACTGTTCGTCCATTGCCTGGTCTTCCTGTAGTGAAAGATCTGGTGGTTGACATGAACCAGTTCTACGATCAGTACAACAAGATCCATCCATTCTTGATCAACAACCAGCCTGCGCCTCCAAAGGAACGTTTACAGTCTCCTGAAGAGCGTGAGCATCTTGATGGTCTGTATGAATGTATTCTATGTGCATGTTGTTCAACCTCATGCCCGTCATTCTGGTGGAATCCGGACAAGTTCCTAGGTCCTTCAGCATTGTTGAACGCTTACCGCTTCATCATTGACTCGCGTGATACTGGAACACAAGAGCGTTTGGCTCGTCTTGACGATCCATTCTCATTGTTCCGTTGTAAAGGCATCATGAACTGTGTATCTGTGTGTCCTAAAGGTTTGAACCCAACTAAAGCAATCGGTCACATCCGTAATATGCTTTTAGATATGGCAGGTTAATAGGCTGCTGATAGCAGTTTGGAAAAAAGCACACCACAAGGTGTGCTTTTTTTTGTGCAAACCATTGAAGCAAAATAAAAAATCATCAGATAAAAATAAAGATACTATACTTAAAATGTATAAAGTTGAGTCAGGTAGTCAGGAAATGACGGGTGATGTTAAGTGCCATAGAACAAGAACATGTAATTATTTGGGGTATTTATGATTTTTAGCTGTAAAACTGACCTGAAAAATAACAAGAACGATGTTATTATATAACGGAAATTTAAGGAGGGAGTGGATTGAAAGGTTTGCTCTCTTTTTATTTATCGGAAATGCTTAGGACTTAAGTCTACATTGAATCTATTTTTGAGATAAAGCACCATAGGTTAGAGTAAAATATCTGAACTGTATTTAGCCAATTTATGAAAGGTATGTGTCAAAAAAATCAATTGAAAACTTGAGAACATGTTAGCATTTAGCCTATGACTATCTTTAGAAAATGCCATTTCAGGTACATTTTTTAAACATTGCATAACCAGGGACTGGTATATAAAGGTAGGCTTGAGTCGCTTTAGAAAAAATCTTTGTTCCTACTTGTTTTTTCTAAGTCGATTTGCAAAAAATTGCCCGGTTTCGATCGGGTATTCAATGAGTAATGATACCGCTGAGGGGTGTTATTGTTCATTAAACATATCAAGATTTTCTTGGTGTGGTGATAACGCCTCATGGCTTATGCCTTATGGGGGACTAGTGTCATATTACCAATCTGACGCTAATAATCCTGGGTTTTGCTTAAAAAGCATCCTGAAAATGTTTTTGCAATAGGAAATGGGTCCACAAATGCAAGAAGTTGCTGACGCTCTGCGTCTTGACACTGAACTTAGCGCTGATAGTGCAGCGTATATTGAAGAACTTTATGAGCAGTATTTGACGGCTCCGGATTCAGTAGGTGCTGACTGGCAAGAATACTTCGGTAAATTCCCAAAAGGTGATCAACCACACAGTAATGTACGTGAGCAATTCCTACTTTTAGGTCGTAATTCAAGCCGTATTCAGCCTGTTGTTCAATCAACTGTCAGCTCAGAGCATGAACGTCGCCAAATTGGCGTGTTACAGCTGATTGCTGCATACCGTAATCGTGGTCACCAGAAAGCAAAACTGGATCCATTGGGTTTGGCGAAACGTGAAGTTGTGCCTGATCTAGATCTTGCTGCGCATGGTTTAACTCAGTCGGACCTAGATACGGTATTCAATACTGGCAACCTGGCGATCGGTAAAGAAGAAGCGACTTTGGCTGAGATGGTTCAGGCAATGGAAGCCACTTACTGTGGTTCAATCGGTGCTGAATACATGCACATCGTGGACACCAAAGAGAAACGTTGGATTCAACAACGTCTGGAAAGTGCACGTGGTCAATATGGTTTTAATGCTGAACAAAAGAAACATGTCCTTGAACGTTTAACCGCAGCTGAAGGCCTGGAAAAATATCTAGGTAATAAGTTTGTTGGTGCAAAACGTTTTGGCGTTGAAGGGGGTGAATCATTCATCCCGATGGTTAACGAAATTATTCAGCGTGCAGGTTCTGTTGGCTGTAAAGAAGTTGTAATCGGTATGCCTCACCGTGGCCGTTTAAACCTTCTGGTTAACATCATGGGTAAAAACCCGGCTGACCTGTTTGGTGAGTTTGAAGGTAAATCGATTCACAAGAAAGGTTCTGGTGACGTTAAGTACCATCAAGGCTTCTCTTCAAACGTGATGACCCAAGGTGGCGAAGTTCACTTGGCATTGGCGTTTAACCCGTCACATTTGGAAATCGTTGGCCCTGTGGTTGAGGGTTCGGTACGTGCACGTCAAGTACGTCGTAAAGACATTGGCGGCGATGACGTATTGCCATTAATCGTACATGGTGATGCTGCATTTGCAGGTCAGGGCGTCAACCAGGAAACTTTCCAGATGTCACAAACTCGCGGTTATACCGTGGGTGGTACAGTGCACATTGTGATTAATAACCAGGTGGGTTTCACCACTTCTGATCCACGTGATGCGCGTTCTACAGAATACTGTACTGATATCGCGAAAATGATTGTGATTGACATGTTCTGCTACCGTCGTCGTGGTCATAACGAAGCGGATGAGCCGGCTGCAACTCAACCAATGATGTATCAAGTGATTAGCAAGAAAGCGACCACGCGTACGCTTTATGCGGATCAACTGGTACAACAGGGTGTTCTTGATCGTGCAAATGCAGATCAAATGGTTGAAAATTACCGTGCAGATCTGGAAGCGGGTAATCACGTTGCCAATGCGCTGGTACTTGAACCGAACAAGAAAATGTTTGTGGACTGGACGCCTTACTTGGGTCATGACTACACAGACGAATGGGATACGACTTTCCCGATCGAGCGTCTAAAAGAACTTGGCGCGAAAATGCGCGAACTTCCTGAAGGCTTCGTGATGCAGCGTCAGGTTGCGAAAGTGATCGATGACCGTCTGAAAATGCAAACGGGTGAAATGCCACTGAACTGGGGTGCTGCTGAAACTCTGGCGTATGCAACTGTACTAGATGATGGTTACTTGCTTCGTTTAACCGGTGAAGACGTAGGTCGTGGTACCTTCTCACACCGTCATGCAAAACTGCATAACCAGGTCGATGGTTCAACTTATCTTCCGCTGTGTAACCTGAAAGAAAACCAGCCGCGTACTGCAATCTATGACTCATTGTTGTCAGAAATGGCGGTATTGGCATTTGAATATGGTTATGCGACGACTCTTCCTAAGAGCTTGATCATTTGGGAAGCGCAATTCGGTGACTTCGCGAACTGTGCACAGGTTGTGATTGACCAGTTCATCTCGTCTGGTGAAACCAAATGGGAACGTGTCTGTGGTTTGACCATGCTTCTTCCACACGGTTTTGAAGGTCAGGGTCCGGAACATTCATCTGCACGTTTAGAGCGTTTCTTACAGCTATGTGCTGAAGACAACATGCAAGTGATCACACCGACCACACCTGCACAGATTTATCATGCTTTACGTCGTCAAGCGATTCGTCCAATCCGTAAGCCATTGATCGTGACTTCACCGAAGTCTCTTCTTCGTCACAAACTTGCAACGTCTACGCTAGAAGAACTTGCAAACGGTAGCTTCCAGACCGTGATTGATGAAGTGGACAACATCAACAAGTCAGATGTAACCCGTCTGGTTCTGTGTGGTGGTAAGGTGTATTACGACCTGATTGAAAAACGTCGTGAAAAAGAATTGAACAATACTGCGATTGTGCGTATTGAACAATTATATCCATACCCAGAAAAACGCCTGACAGAAGTCCTTGCACAATATCCAAATGTGAAAGAACTGGTTTGGGCACAAGAAGAGCCTAAAAACCAAGGTGCTTGGTTGTTCATCGCTCCGCGTCTATATGACGATGTGATGAAAGCGGGTAAACAAGTCCGTATTAGCTACGCTGGCCGTGAAGCATCTGCTGCACCGGCTTGTGGTTCACCATATTTGCATGCAAAACAACAAGCTCAGCTCATCAACGACGCGCTTGCGATCGACGCTGAATAATCCAGGAGATTCTAAGTAATGGCAACCGAAATTAAAGCACCGGTATTCCCAGAGTCAGTTGCGGACGGTACGATCGCAACTTGGCACAAACAACCAGGTGAAGCAGTATCACGTGATGAAGTGATCTGTGATATTGAGACTGATAAAGTTGTTTTAGAAGTTGTTGCTCCTGCAGACGGTACAATTGCCTCTATCATTAAAAATGAAGGCGACACTGTACTTTCAGCTGAAGTCATTGCACAGTTTGAAGAAGGTGCTGTTTCTGGCGCTGCTCAAACTCAAGCAGTTCAGTCTGAAGAGAAAGTTGAACAAGCTGCGGCGAATACTGAAGCAGGTAATTCACCAATCGTTGAACGTCAGCAAGTACAAGACCAAGCGCCAGCAGTGCGTAAAGCATTGACTGAATCTGGTGTTGCAGCAGCTGATGTTGCGGGTACAGGTCGTGGCGGTCGCATCACCAAAGAAGATGTGGCAAACCACCAAGCGAAACCAGCTGCTCCTGCTGCTGCGCCATTAAGCGTTGCTGTGGGCGAACGTATCGAAAAACGTGTTCCAATGACACGTCTTCGTAAGCGTGTTGCTGAACGTTTACTTGCAGCGACTCAAGAAACTGCAATGTTGACCACGTTCAACGAAGTGAACATGAAACCAATCATGGAAATGCGTGCTCAATACAAAGATGCGTTTGAAAAACGTCATGGTGCACGTCTTGGCTTCATGTCATTCTTTGTTAAAGCAGCAACTGAAGCGCTAAAACGCTATCCGGCAGTGAACGCATCAATCGATGGCGATGACATTGTTTATCACGGTTACTATGACATTGGTGTTGCAGTTTCATCTGAGCGTGGTCTGGTGGTTCCTGTACTTCGTGATACAGACCGCATGAACTATGCCGAAGTTGAAAACGGTATTCGTGCATACGCTGCGAAAGCGCGTGATGGCAAATTAGGCATCGAAGACATGACTGGCGGTACATTCACGATTACCAATGGTGGTACTTTCGGTTCATTGTTATCTACTCCGATCTTGAACACGCCACAAACTGCGATTCTGGGTATGCATAAAATCCAGGAACGTCCGATGGCAGTGAATGGTCAAGTAGAAATCTTGCCTATGATGTACCTTGCATTGTCTTATGACCACCGTCTAATCGATGGTAAAGAAGCAGTCGGTTTCCTTGTAACAATCAAAGAATTGTTAGAAGAGCCAGCGCGTCTTATCCTTGATCTGTAATTTATTTATTAAGAATCTTCCCTAATCCCTTTTTAAAAAGAGGGCTTAGGTCTCCCTTTTGAAGGGAGATTAAAGGGGATTATTTGGAGATAAACATGTCTCAATTCGATTTAGTCGTAATTGGTGGTGGCCCGGGCGGCTACGAAGCAGCAATTCGTGCAGCTCAACTTGGTTTCAAAGTTGCGTGTATCGAAAAACGTATTCATAAAGGCAAGCCATCTTTAGGTGGCACCTGCTTAAACGTGGGTTGTATCCCGTCTAAAGCTTTGCTTGATTCTTCTCACCGTTACGAAGATACAGTGCAGCATCTAGATGATCACGGTATTACCACGGGTGAAGTGAAATTTGATCTTGCTAAACTTTTAGCGCGTAAAGACAAAATCGTTGACCAATTGACCATGGGTATTGATGGCTTGCTGAAAGGCAACGGCATCGAATGGTTAAAAGGTACAGGTAAATTACTTGCCGGTAAAAAAGTTGAGTTCGTTTCTCATGAAGGCGAAACTCAAATTTTAGAACCAAAATACGTGATTCTTGCGACTGGTTCTGTGCCAATCAATATCCCATCTGCACCTGTTGATCAAAACATTATTGTTGACTCAACTGGCGCACTTGAATTCCAAGAAGTACCTAAACGATTAGGCGTAATTGGTGCGGGCGTTATCGGTCTTGAATTAGGTTCAGTTTGGCGTCGTCTGGGTGCTGAAGTTGTTGTATTTGAAGCAATGGATGCATTCTTACCAATGGCTGATAAAGCCTTGGCAAAAGACTACCAAAAACTGTTGACTAAGCAAGGTCTTGATATTCGCGTTGGTGCGAAAGTTTCTGGTACTGAAGTGAACGGTTCTGAAGTGACTGTGAAGTACACTCAGGGCGGTGAAGACAAGACTCAAACTTTCGACAAGTTAATCGTATGTGTAGGCCGTCGTGCTTATGCTGAAGGTTTATTGGCGGATGATTGCGGCATTAAACTGACTGAGCGTGGTCTGGTTGAAGTGAACGATTGGTGTGCAACGTCTGTGGACGGCGTATACGCAATTGGTGACTTGGTTCGTGGTCCTATGCTTGCGCATAAAGCCATGGAAGAAGGCGTAATGGCCGTTGAACGTATTCACGGTCATGCCGCTCAAGTCAACTACGACACGATTATTTCTGTCATCTATACCCATCCGGAAGCGGCGTGGGTTGGTTTAACAGAACAGCAAGCCAAAGACAAAGGTCACGAAGTGAAAACCGGTCAATTCGGTTTTGCTGCAAACGGCCGTGCAATGGCTGCTGGCGAAAATGCTGGTTTTGTGAAGTTTGTTGCTGATGCGAAAACAGATCGTCTATTGGGTATGCACGTGATTGGACCTGCTGCGTCTGACATCGTACACCAAGGTATGATTGCACTTGAGTTTGTATCTTCAGTTGAAGATCTACAGTTGATGACTTTTGGTCATCCAACTTTCTCTGAAGTGGTACACGAAGCTGCACTTGCGGTCGATGGTCGTGCGATTCATGCGATTCAACGCAAACGTAAATAAAATTAAAAAAAGAGCGGCTTAGGTCGCTCTTTTTACATTTCATGGTTGTTTTTATGGGAACAATCATCTAAAAATAAAGATAACGATTTTAAGAAATGCTGGTACTGCTTTGACGGACGTCTGGGTACTGGTGGGTTTATAACAAGGCAAAGAAGTAATAAAAGGTTATTGAATGAATTTACATGAGTATCAAGCAAAAGCGCTATTAAAAAAATATGGTATGCCGGTACAGGAAGGGATACTTGCCACCAATGCCGATGAAACGGTACATGCTTTCGAGCAGTTAGGTGGAAAGTTCGCAGTACTGAAAGCTCAGGTGCATGCGGGTGGTCGTGGGAAGGCCGGTGGTGTAAAAGTCGTTAAATCGGCTACCGAGGCTGCTGAATATGCCAACCAGATCATCGGTTCAAACCTGGTAACTTATCAGACCGATGCCAATGGTCAGCCGGTAAATAGCATTTTAGTCTCTGAGGATGTTTATCCTGTTGAGCGCGAACTTTATTTGGGTGCGGTGGTCGATCGTTCAACCCGCCGCATTACTTTTATGGCATCGACTGAAGGCGGTGTTGAAATTGAGAAAGTGGCCGAAGAAACCCCTGAAAAAATTATTAAAGTTGAAGTTGATCCTTTAGTGGGGCTCATGCCATTTCAGGCTCGCGAAGTGGCTTTTGCCCTAAAACTCAAAGATGGCCAAATTAATCAATTTGTTAAAGTCATGACTGCTGCTTATCAGGCATTTGTAGACAATGATTTTGCACTTTTTGAAATCAATCCGCTGTCGGTACGTGAAAATGGCGATATTCTGTGTGTGGATGCCAAAATCGGGATTGATTCGAATGCACTGTACCGTTTGCCTGAAGTGGCTGCGCTACGTGATAAGTCTCAGGAAAATGAACGTGAACTCAAAGCATCTGAATTCGATCTGAACTATGTGGCATTGGAAGGGAACATTGGCTGTATGGTGAATGGTGCCGGTCTTGCGATGGCAACCATGGATATTATCAAGCTTTATGGTGGTCAACCTGCTAACTTCCTTGATGTCGGTGGTGGTGCGACCAAAGAGCGCGTGATTGAAGCTTTTAAAATTATTCTGGCAGATCATTCTGTGCAGGGTGTGTTGATTAATATTTTTGGTGGAATTGTACGTTGTGACATGATTGCAGAAGCAATTATTGCGGCGGTTCAGGAAGTAAATGTGACCGTTCCTGTGGTTGTTCGCCTCGAAGGCAACAATGCGGAACTGGGTGCAAAATTACTGGATGAATCAGGTTTGAAATTGATTTCTGCAAATGGTCTTGCTGACGCTGCAGAAAAAATCGTTGCTGCTGTAAAAGCTTAAGGAGTATCAATCATGAGCGTATTAGTGAATAAAGACACCAAAGTATTGGTACAGGGCTTTACAGGAAAAAACGGTACATTTCATTCTGAGCAGGCTTTGGCTTACGGCACCAAAGTTGTCGGTGGTGTAACACCGGGTAAGGGTGGTCAAACCCATCTGGAATTACCAGTATTCAATACCATGCGCGAAGCGGTGAAAGAAACTGGCGCAGATGCTTCGGTGATTTATGTTCCTGCACCATTTGTGCTGGATTCTATTGTTGAAGCGGTTGATTCGGGCATTGAGTTAATTGTGGTGATCACTGAAGGTGTACCGACCATCGACATGCTTAAAGCCAAGCGTTATCTGGAAACCAATGGTAATGGCACGCGTTTAATCGGGCCAAACTGTCCGGGCATTATTACGCCGGGTGAATGTAAGATCGGGATCATGCCGGGTCATATTCATCAGCCGGGTAAAATTGGAATTATCTCGCGCTCAGGGACTTTGACCTATGAAGCCGTAGCGCAGACCACCAAGCTTGGACTGGGTCAGTCTACTTGTATCGGGATCGGGGGAGATCCGATTCCGGGCATGAACCAGATTGACTGCTTGAAACTGTTCCAGGACGATCCTCAGACTGAAGCCATTATTATGATTGGTGAAATTGGTGGTACCGCAGAAGAAGAGGCAGCGGAATATATTCAGGCTCATGTCACCAAGCCTGTGGTCGGTTATATTGCAGGTGTTACCGCACCTAAAGGCAAGCGTATGGGGCATGCGGGTGCAATTATTTCAGGTGGTAAAGGAACTGCTGAAGAAAAATTTGCTGCCTTTGAGCGTGCGGGTATGGCATATACCCGCAGTCCTGCGGAACTTGGTTCAACCATGTTGCAAGTATTGAAAGATAAAGGTTTGGTTTGATTTATAGATTAAACATGCACTAAAAAGCTCCCAGTTGGGAGCTTTTTTATATCTCATTCTATTTTTAAGTTTTAGCCTTCAGACTCTGGGTCATACCATTAATATCACCACCCTGAATACCAAGTTCATTCATTAGGCTGTCAATTAAGGGTGCTTGGCTGCGATAACGCAGGGCGCTATTTACCACCTGATCTGACAGGGCAACATTGCCATTTTCATGATGTGCATCTGTCTGACAGGAACCGGCATGACTGCCATGCAGGCCATTGACCTGAAGAATCTTGATGTCATCAATATTTTCCATCGGTTTAACACTTTCCCGGATAATTTCAGGCAAGTATTTCAACATGGCTAGGCGAATCTGCATTTCGACCTGTTCAGGTGACAGCACATTATTGGCTTCGTTGACTGCACGGGTACCTTCTGCATCGACCTGATACTGTTTTTCCATCGCCTGAGCCAGTAGAATTTTTGCGTCCGCTTCACCTTTGGCCTTAAGACGAACCTTTTCGGCTTCAGCTTCAGCAGCAATACGTACTGCTTCGGCATCATCTGCTGCGGCTTGTTTTCCGGCTTCAGCGGCAACCGTAATCGCAATTGCATCTTTTTCTGCGTGTTCTTTGGCTGCGACCAGCTCAACCGCTTTTTGACGCTCTGCCTGCTGGATTTGGCGTACAGTGATGACTTCTTCTTCCGCTTTTACCGCTTGAGCACGTGCCTGATCGGCTTGCGCTTTGGCTTCAGATTCGGCGCGAGATTTTTCTGCAATGGCAATGGCACGATCCTGTTCGGCCAGCTCAATAGTTTTCTTTTGTTCGACTTGGGCTTTTTGAATCAGCTGCGCTTTTTGGATATTCTCATTTTCTACATCACGGGCCGCTAAAATACGCTTGAGGTCGACTTCTCGTTCAGCAGCAATTTGTGCTTCTTCTGCTTCACGTTTTTTACCGGCTTCCTGAGCAGAAATTTCAGCCAGTTGCTCGGCACGGCGAATGGCAATTTCGCGTTCCTGTTGCAGCTTGGCATATTCTTCTTCACGAATGATTTGCAGGCGCGCCTGTTCTGCTTCCAGATTTTTAGTTTTGATCGCCAGGTCGGTATCCTGCTCGATATGATTTCGCTTGCGACGACGATCTTCAATGGTTTCAGTGAGCTTGGTCAGGCCTTCAGCATCAAAGGCATTTTGTGGATTGAAATATTTAAATCCAGTTTGATCCAGGCCAGTCAGGGAAACGGTTTCCAGTTCCAGACCATTTTTATGCAAATCTTCTGAAACCACTTGCTGTACTTTTTGTACAAAGTCGACCCGTTTTTCATGCAGTTCTTCCATGGCCATTTCTGCTGCTACTGCGCGTAGTGAATCGACAAATTTGCCTTCGACCAGATTTTTTAATTCATTCGGTGACATGGTCTTTTGCCCGAGCGTTTGTGCGGCTGTTGCAATTGAATCAGCAGTAGGTTTGACCCGCACATAGAATTCGGCCATGACATCCACGCGCATACGGTCACGGGTAATCAGTGCCTGATCATCTGCACGGCGCACTTCAAGACGCAGGGTGTTCATATTGACTTGAATAATTTCATGCAAGACTGGGAGCACGATTGCGCCTCCGCCCAAAATCACTTTTTCACCACCCCAACCGGTACGCACAAAGGAGATTTCTTTACTGGAGCGGCGGTATAGGCGCGCAATGATGAGACCGAAGGTCACCAGTGCTGCAAAAATAATTCCAGAAATAATTAAAATATTATATAAATCAAAAGTTAACATTGTTATAAAGTCTCAGTTTGGTTCTGGCTGAATAAAATTAGAGTGCAGTGGCTTGAAAGCCATTTTTGGTTTTATGGGTCAGTACGACATTCTGACCTTGATTTAAAATTTGATTGGTTTCTGGTTCGACTAAAACATAATGGGTCTGGCCATGCTGATCCCGGACTTTGGCTTGTGCAGGAGAGTTGACTTTGGCATCACCCAGAATAATGATTGCGGTACGCCCAATAAGCTCGTCACTATAAATGGCAGAAGTTTCATCTTGAGGCATAAGCTTGCTGGCAGCCATGGCAAGCCAGCGCACTATCGGCATACACAGAAACAGACAGGCTGGGGAAATTAGCCATACATTGAAGAGCTGGCTGGTCAGGCGTTCAAATATTCCCTGAATCAATAAGCCACTCAGGCCATAACTGGTCAGAAAAATGATGAGCCAGATAAATAAAGGCAGACGTCCCAGATATAACCAGTCAAATACTTTGGTGAAAAAGCCGGGATGTTGATCTGGATTAATTTCTGGTTGCAGGGGGTCTTCAGGCAAAAACTGTTCTAACATATTCTGCGAGCCGCCACCGAGCAGCAGTAATATGCATTCCAGTGCAGCAAACATCAGCATCAGACTCAGGCTGATACTAAATACGATATTTGACGGATGAGTAAACAGTTCCCACATTTTTTATCTCTATAATTATGTTTTAGGAAAAGTGTAAGGAAGCCTCTGATGCTATAACGATAGCAGTAATTATTTTAAGGTTGTGTGGATTGGTTTTTCTGAGAAATATAGAAATACTGTGCCTTAGTATCTCTATATTTCTTTCTTAAAGACTTAGAGTAAGGCAGTCTGAATCCGGACTTTCATATCCAGAGTCTGTTGCAGAATATAGTTTTTTATCCATGTGATCTGTTCACCCATCGAGGCAATGCCACCAGATAGAATGCTTTAGGGTAATTGTAAAATGCATAGAGTAAGTTAAAGGCTTTTTGATCACCTTTAAGATTACCCGCACCGATTTCATAAGCTGCATTCTGGTTGCTATACGTCACACCCAATAAGAATTCCCAATGACCTTCTTGCAAACGCAGACCAAACTGTAATCCGATCTGGTCGGCAGTCAGTTCATGTTGCAAATAGATATTTAAAGGCTTGCCGTCTTCACTGAAAGGTTCTTGTAAGACTAAAATGTGTTGCTGATGCTGATAAATGTAACCTGCAAGCTCTGCTTGTTCCAGGCGAGTTTTTAGAGTGGAGAGATCAAAAGCGCTATAAGCCATAAGCAAAATATATCAAAGGGAGAATTTAGCCTACTCTATTAATTTTTCAGCATCTTGGAAACCACTACTTTAGATTATTTATCTATGCTTTTATGGATGAATTTAAAAATTAGTACAGCAAAAATAGTCAGATGTGGTGACGTTCATTATTGATTCATAAAAACTGATATTTGTTATTAGTGAATTTTTATATGAGCTTTTGATATATCAATATCATAAAACAAGCAATGGCTAAGATAAGTAAATCACTATAATGAATATAAATTTTCAAAAGTGTCATAAGTACACGTTTTTCTAAGCTGGTGTTGTCCATGTCGTTAAATGAGGAAAGACTTACTCATCTCAAACAGCTTGAAGCTGAGAGTATTCATATTATCCGTGAAGTAGCAGCTGAATTTGAAAATCCAGTCATGCTTTATTCCATTGGTAAAGATTCAGCAGTCATGCTGCATCTTGCACTGAAAGCGTTTTATCCAGCCAAACTTCCATTCCCGCTACTGCATGTAGACACGGGTTGGAAATTTAAAGACATGATTGCTTTCCGTGACAACATGGCAAAAAAACATGGTTTTGATTTGATCGTGCATCAAAACAAAGAAGGAGTCGAGGCAGGCATCAATCCTTTCGATCATGGTAGTTCAAAATATACTGACATCATGAAGACCCAAGGTTTAAAACAAGCCTTAAATAAATACAAGTTTGATGCTGCTTTTGGTGGTGCGCGCCGTGATGAAGAAAAATCTCGTGCCAAAGAGCGTGTCTATTCATTCCGTGATGATAAACATCGTTGGGATCCCAAAAACCAACGCCCTGAACTTTGGAACCTTTACAACGGTAAAGTGAATCAAGGTGAAAGTATTCGTGTATTCCCGTTATCAAACTGGACCGAGTTGGATATCTGGCAATACATCTATTTGGAAAGTATTCCACTTGTGCCACTTTACCTGGCTGCAGAACGTCCTGTGGTTGAGCGTAGCGGTACACTTATTATGGTGGATGACGAACGTATGCCTTTAAAAGAAGGTGAAGTTCCACAAATGAAATCGGTACGTTTCCGTACTTTAGGTTGTTATCCATTAACAGGTGCAGTTGAATCAACTGCAGATACCTTGCCGGAAATTATCCAAGAAATGCTCTTGGCAACCAGCTCTGAGCGTCAGGGTCGTATGATTGACCATGATGAAGCAGGCTCGATGGAGAAGAAGAAGCAGGAAGGCTACTTCTAATTTAATCTCCCCCTAAAAATCTCCCCAAACCCCTCTTTGAGAAAGAGGGGCTTAAAAGTGGAGGAAGTCTCCCTTTTATAAAGGGAGATTTAGAGGGATTCAAAACCGATTTCTAAAGAATATGTGGAGCTTTGGGCAATGTCTCATCAATCAGAACTGATTAGCCAAGATATTTTGGGCTATTTGAAACAACATGAAAATAAAGACCTGTTGCGTTTCCTGACTTGCGGTAACGTAGATGATGGTAAATCGACTCTAATTGGTCGACTGCTTTACGATTCAAAATTGATTTATGAAGATCAATTGCAAGCCGTCACCCGTGACTCGAAAAAAGTCGGTACCACAGGCGATGCACCTGACTTGGCACTTCTGGTAGATGGTCTGCAGGCAGAACGTGAGCAGGGCATTACCATTGATGTCGCCTATCGTTATTTCTCGACTGAAAAGCGTAAGTTCATCATTGCCGATACTCCGGGACATGAGCAGTACACCCGTAACATGGCAACAGGTGCATCGACCTGCGACCTTGCGATTATCTTGATTGATGCGCGTTATGGTGTGCAAACTCAAACCCGTCGTCATACCTTTATTGCAAGCTTACTTGGTATTAAAAATATTGTTGTTGCGATCAACAAGATGGACCTGGTGGACTTCTCTGAAGCCCGCTTCAATGAAATTCAGGCAGAATATGCAGCATTCGTTGCGCAGTTGGGTGATCGTAAACCATCGAACATCATCTTTACGCCAATTTCTGCATTGAATGGCGATAACGTGGTGAACAAGTCCGCCAATACACCGTGGTACACCGGTGAAACATTGATGGGTACGCTTGAGTCGGTAGAAATTAACCGTACTTCGGCAAAAGCAGATTTTCGTTTTCCTGTGCAATATGTCAACCGTCCAAACCTCGATTTCCGTGGTTTCTGCGGCACGATTGCACTTGGTGATATCAACGTTGGCGATACCGTAACGGCTTTACCATCAGGTAAATCATCAACAGTAAAAGAAATCGTTACTTTTGATGGCAATCTTGAGCATGCTGTTGCAGGTCAAGCGGTGACTTTAACGCTCAACGATGAAATTGATATTTCACGTGGTAACGTATTAATTCGTGCCGATCAAGCGGTTCCAAATATTTCTCGTTCAGTTCAAGCGACTGTGGTGTGGATGGCGGATCAAGCGCTGGTGATTGGCAAGCTGTACAACATTAAGATTGGTACACAGACTGTTCCTGCAAAAGTGACAGCGATTCATTACCGTACCAACGTCAACACACTGGAGAAAGTTCAGGTCGAAAATCTTGAGCTGAATGCGATTGCCAATGTGACTGTTGAATTTGATGCGCCCGTGGTCTTTGACCGTTATCAAGACAGCCGTTATACCGGTTCATTTATCTTTATTGATCGTTTAAATAACGTGACGATTGGTGCAGGTATGGTGGAAGAATCAGTTGAATGGTCTGCACATGATGAGCCCGTGACTGCTGAAGTGCGTGCTGCGCGTTTGGGGCAAAAACCTGCTGCGCTGACTGTCTCGGCAAAAGCTTTGGAAAATGCTCAGGCACTTGAAAGTTTATTGATTCAGCAAGGCATCGTGGCAATTGCCAGAGCGGGTCTTGATGTTACACAAGTTGCATTGCTTCGTGAAACAGGTGTGGTGGTGATTACCGATACTGCTGAAGGTACAGACACCACTTTAATTGTGGAAGCAGTCGAAGAGCTTGCTGATAAAATTGTAGAATTGGTTCGATTATAAGACTGAGTCGATTTAAAAAACCCGCTGTAAAGCGGGTTTTTTATTTGGATGCTTTTAAGTATGTAAATAATGTGCAGCCGTGTGAATGTTGAACTTTCACTTAAATTTCTTCTCGATATAATACAAATATTGAGGGGTGTTTATGAAAAAAATATTTATTTTAATCGGGTTGTGTTTGGCTTTTGGGGTGGACGCTAAACAGGCGACCAGTACAGATGCAATTAAGCAAAAAATTATCCAGCAGTCGATTGATCGTTATCCGGGGAATTGTCCATGTCCTTACAATACGGCCAGTAATGGCAGTCGCTATGGTAAACGTAGTGCATATAATCGGGCGGGTGGACATGCACCTTTGTGTTATCCGGAAGATGTCAGTGATCGGATGGTCAAAGAGTATAAAAGCCGTGGTTAATTACCAAGTCCGGATTTTACCGAGGGGTAAAAACGAAATTTTCTCTACAGTTTATCTTCAGATATGTATGCTTCAATTATTCAGAAAAATCAGTTAGGGATTGAGATAGAATCGTCTTTATCTCCGTTAGACTTTTTGCGCCAGCAATCCTTTTAATGATTGTGCCATTTTTAAAAATCAGCGTAGAAGGTAGACCATAAACATGATAGCGCAAGGTTAATACTGGAGATTGGTCGATATTTACTTTGCCAAATTTGATTTCGGGCTTGCTTTCAGCATATTGCGCTGCCAGTTCATTAAAGACCGGAAAATTCTGAATACAAGGCTTACACCATTCGGCATAAAAGCGAATGACTGCAAAACCTTCGAACCATTCAAAATTACTGTAATTATTCTCGTTATACTCAATGATCTCGCTCATATCCATCTCCTATCAATTTTTTGAATAGTGACTTGATTATACATAAGTCCGACTTGGCTTCATTCCTCAGCTTAACTATGTTCAAATAAAGCCAAGTATCTTGAATATTCAATAAGCAGGGAAATATATGTCACAAGCAACCATGCAACAGGTCATTATTACAGAACCGGGCGATATCGATAAATTGGCTTATGAAACGGTTGCGATCCCCGAAGCCAAAGCAGATGAAGTTCTGGTGAAAGTCCATGCTTTCGGAATTAATCGTCCAGACATTTTGCAACGTCAAGGTTTGTATCCAATGCCAAAAGGCGTAACACCAGTCCCGGGCCTTGAAGTCGCGGGTGAAGTGATTGCAGTCGGTGCTGAGGTAAGCCAGTTTAAAGTTGGTGATAAAGTCTGTGGCTTGACCAATGGTGGTGGTTATGCAGAATATTGTGTCGTACCAGAAAGCCAGACCTTGAATATTCCGGAAGGTGTAAGCTTTACACAGGCGGCAGCCATTCCTGAAACCTTTTTTACCGTGTGGGCCAATGTGTTCCAGATGGGGCAGGCCAAAGCAGGGGAAACCGTGCTGATTCATGGCGGGAGCAGCGGCATTGGCACTACTGCTTTAATGTTATGTAAAGCACTCGGAATCAAAAGCTTTGCGACTGTCGGTACGGATGACAAGGTTGCAGCTATTTCAGAGTTAACTTATGCGATTAACTATAAAACGCAAGACTTTGAGCAAGTGATTAATGAAGCAACTGACAATGGCGGGGTCGATGTCATTCTGGATATGGTGGGTGGGCCATATTTAGAGCGGAACCTGAATTTGCTGCGTCGTGATGGACGTCTGGTGTATATCGCCTTTTTGGGCGGTCGTAAAGCCAAAGAGGTTAATTTAGGTCCTATCATGATGAAACGTCTGACCATTACCGGTTCGACCATGCGAGCACGAAGCACCGCTGAAAAAGCGGAAATTGCACAAGGTCTGAAAGAGCAGATTGCACCATTATGTTTAAGTTTGATCAAATTCAAGATGCCCATGCCGCAATGGATACGGGAGAACATGTGGGTAAAGTTGTGGTTGAAATTATTTAATACGAGATAAATGATTTAAAAAAGCCAGTAATTTTACTGGCTTTTTTAATTTTGAGTAAAATCTTATTACAAATAAATATATAAAATTTTGAATAAAAATTAAAAAATGTTAACTGTTCGACACAACCTGTCAAGAATGCCACGTAAATTGCATCTATCGATAATTCCGACTAATTGGTTCAACATTCACATGAATGTGAGAGGGAAAATAAGATGAAAATTATTCCAATAGTATATAGTTCAAAACATAGTTTAAAAGCATTGCATCGTATTCATAAAATGATTATTCGCGGAAGCATGAGTTGGGCAGAGTTACATAAAATGTATCGAGCGATGCTGCATCTGGAGCGTTATATGGAAAGATTAACGCTCCAGAATCGTCCTTTAAGCAAGAAAGCATCCAGAAAATCCAAATAAGGTCTTGTATTTTTGGGATGAATAAAGGGTCAAGATCTGAGGTAAAAGAATATCTTAGACTTTATCCTAATATGATTCACTTATTGGTATTTAGTATAATCATTAAGTATCTAGCGATAAATAAGTACATGTGAATGTATTAAGTGGGGATTTATGAAGCGCCCAGCTTCAACACATGAGCGTCTTGCAGAGCGTTTAGCCAGAATTTTGACCAAATTAAATGTCGGATATCAACTCCGGGCTGCAGAGCTAGCTGCAGAATTTCAGGTCAGTAGCCGCACCATTGAACGTGATTTTGACCGATTAAACTCTTATCTGCCTTTACGCCAAGATCAACAGAAACGATATTATCTGGAACCCTCTTATTTAGGGCGCTTTAAATTGCAGGATATCCAGACCTTTGCTCAACTTTCGGGGATCAGTGAGCTGTATCCCGCACTAGATATGTCCTTTTTACGTGAATTGCTGGATGATCGCGCCAATCTGGTTTTTTCTGCAAAAGGCTATCATTTTGAGGATGCCAAACAGTTTGCCGAGCATTTCAAGCTGCTGGCAGGTGCAATCTATAAACGTCAGCAGATTGAATTACTTTATGCCGATCAATTGCGGATCATTCA
>SMFC01000012.1_pt1 | contig 36252 bp, 47 predicted proteins | sample 2456331 | NCBI WGS metagenome assembly SMFC01 (sample SAMN10132608, study PRJNA489261) | soil metagenome | isolation source: day120 control-loamy sand soil ammended | place: USA
TGTTCCGAGAAAAGAGTCTAGCCGTCTAAGTGTCACCCGTCTAGTGAGCTTTACTGCTGATGTGTCTACCTTTACATTCAAAGTCTTGTTCGAAACACCGACGGACTGAATCTGTTCAATGTCTATCACGTCTGTACTTCCATCGGTTATAGTCAGTTTGTCACTACTATCGACAACGACTCCTTGGTACCCACTTACGAACTGGTACGACTCTGTGCATTGGAACTTAGCCACACCACCCTCTGTGCTTGAAGCAGGGGCGTTGGGGTAGGTTTCCGTAACGGTGACACTTCTATTGCCGTCAAGTCCACCGAAAGGAACGTTGTCCCCGATATTGTAAAGGACGACTCTGTTATTAGAGGAGTTCGTAATTACAACATTTCTACCGAATCTGGAACTTTCACCGTCTTCCGCAAGTGTGGGTTGCAAGAGAAGTTTGAACACGACCCCAGACTCGAGTGCGGTGTTGTCTTTGGGTTTCAGTATAAGAACCTTTGTTTGCAACCCTATCTGAACTGTGTAAGTCTTGGTAGTACTCTTGAAGTCAATCACTTCAATCTGCTGGTCGTCAGTCCATTTTGTGAACGATGGTACATTTGCCAAGTCATCAAGAGATAGCTGGCTATTGGGTTCCTGATTGGCAGAGAACAGCTTCTTATAATACTTGTCGCCGACTTTCACAAGTGTAGCGGGGGCATCACCAGACTCCGCTTCCCGACCGTACAGTATACCGTCAAAGATTATGATTTCACTTTCGCTTGTGACAGTCCAGCTTGTAGATGAACCGTCGCCGAGTGTTGCCGTAACAATAGCGTCCTCGCCTACAAACACTCCGTCGTTGTACGGAGTACCATCGGTTCTGCAAACGAACCCTCTTGCGTTCGTCCTAATCTCATAGCCAATTTCATCACCAGTGGCGAGTTTGAAAACCACGGGTGTGGTAGAAGAACTCAACTGCTTGGCAGTGACCGTTGCATTGAAGAACGGAAGTCTGTGTGTTGCGTGAATGGATATATTCATTTCTCATCTACTCCTTTGGGAGGAACATAGTCGTAAGTGAAAGGTTCCACGCCCATAATCATACTGGAACCCCAAGGTAATGCGTTGTCTGTCGCCCTGAGCATCAGAGGTGCCACACCCTTTCGCAGTACCTGACTACCGAATCCAGATTTCGATTTATTCTTCAAGTCTGCCTCGGTAACGAGATTCATATTTGTACGTTTCTTATACTCCGCCATAGATTTATCGTAAGCCTTCTTCTGAGATTTCGGAAGCGGCTTGGGCGAACCAGTGCTCATATCGACAGCTTCTGAGCCTTCTTTGAGCCACTTGCGGAGTGCCTTATTTCTCATATTCTTTTCCTGACCCAACAGAGTGTTCCCACGCCACTGGGATAGGAGTTGTGCGTGTTCCGACATAGGTATAACTTTACTTCCACCAGTAAAGATTTTGGATTCAGGGGAACCCTTGACTTGGGCTTTCTTCAACAATTCTTTTAGTCCGTAGGCATCTTGACCCATCGAGTTGAACCAAGACTTCAACTGCGGGTTGTTCCTTGCGTATGTAGACATAAACTCATCAGAAGGAGTAATATGGGCCATTGGAATATCGCCGAAGTTAGTAGGCCATACAGCCTTGTTGGCATTCACGTCCTTACCTCGTTTAACTTCAAAGCTACCGTTAGGTGAGTCTATCACCTGTTTACCTCTAAACCCACCTTCAGGCAAATCCATCATTAACGGCAGGTCAGCCCTGTTCGGTGGAACATCGGTCGGGTCTGGGAGTAACTTCAACTCGAATTGGGTATTAGGATGTTTCTTCTCGAACTTCTTAAAAGCCTGACTCAGGAACGGTTGCATCGCCTTTTCGGTAGAACCTCTCGATTTCGAGAGTGCTATACTCTGATTGATGTGCTTCGGTGTCACACCCCTCGGGTTTTCAGGCCACATCATGTCTTTCAGTGCACCTCGTCCTCGCACCTTGTTTGCAGCAGAGAGAGGGCCAGACAACACTCCGAGTGCAGTTTCAATACCTGCGTCGGTGACATCAATCGGTTGGTCTATGTAGCCGTGACCAGTCGCCTCGGCGAGACCAGTATTAACAAGTCTTTGGGTACCGTAGTTGCCGAGCCCACCAAGCCCACCACCGATTGCCGCTCCGACTAGAGGTCTGGTTATACGTGCCGCTCCTCTTGTGGCCCCGAGCCAAGGAAGTGCAACAGACCCCACGGTGAGTCCCAAATCACCAGCACCTCTGACTATGTGTTCGACAGGTTTGGTCTTAAAATCAAGTTCTGGGTCTTCCAACACTGCGTTGGAAACAGGGAAAAGCATATTCTTGACGAAACTAGATACTCCGTTAGGAATTTCATAGTGGTTCTTTGAATTACCCTTATCATCAAAAAGATGTTCGGAGGCAGCAGCATATTTGGGAGTCTCACTCTCGAAGTCTTCCTTCCAAGCATTGGCGAGAGCCAACTGTGCGGCATCGTAGAGGGCTTGCTTGTTGCCTTCTCCGAGTTTCGTCTTTATAAGTGCATTCAACAATTCGTTCGATGTTGGATACCAGTCTTGTTTTGCAGCGTCGGCTTCCTCCCTCGTCATCGGTTGGAAGCTCTGTTTGAAAGGTTTCTTCAAGTAGTCTTCCAAAGGCCTCTTTTCGATTCCGTAGTCAAGAGCATTCAGAGCCTTGGCATTGTCCAAGTCCTCGATTATCCAGTCACCATCTTCATTCTGGGTAAAAGCGAAATAATCACTTTCGGGAGGAGCTAGATAGTCTAGCGTGTGTGCCCAGCCGTAATCCTTGGAGCGATAACGCTTGTCCTCTTCGTCAGAGCTGTACATCCTCAAACGAGCATCGGCAAGCTCCCTCAAAATCGGTTCCAACCAAGGGTTCGTCTTCACGAGCATTCTTGCTTTAGTGTCTCGTGAGGACTTGACAGGAGTCTTCGTTTTCCGTATCGCCTGATCATCGTCACTCACAACTTCAATTGTGCGTGGGACTGCGGGGGTTGGCAGTCTGTAAGAATCCGAGCGAAGCGTAGTCACAGGGTCTTTGTATTCAGTGTTAGTATCAGCCATATAACCTCACGTCTATTTAATATTTCCACCCTTACCGCCACGATTTCCCAGCGGGTCGTTAATCGGCTTCGGTATAGAACCTGCTGCGAGTCTTGCGTTACGCATAACGAGATTGACAGGTTGTCTACTCTGCCACTGAGCAAGATAGTTTCCAAAATTTTCGTCTAATGCTGGGCCACGGTGTTCCCATCCCCAGTTCAGACCGAGTTGCGGGAGTTTGCTGTTATACATATTCTTGTAGATGTTGTACTGACCAAGGGCGGAATCCCACACCATCTGTCTATCGACGTTGGCGTTCTGCATCACATACTGCTGGAAGGCTTCTCTAGCGTTCTTGTAGGACGTGACGGCAGCGTCTATATCAATAGGATTATTTTTTTGACCTTGCAATCTACCAAGACTCATCATAGCTGCATTAAGCCAGTGGTTTGCCTTTTCGGATATTTGAACATTGCCTTGCTTATCAAAACTGCCGAAAGAACTATCGCCTTCATCAGTAAGACCTATGAAGTTGTCCATATCTTCCAAGAACGCCATAGCATCTCGGTTGCCAGCGTTTGCAAGAGCATTGACCTGAGCCACAGTGTTCGTGTTGAAGAACATCTTCATAAACTTATCGTACACGAGTCTGTCCGCACGAGGCATAGCTTCAACCTGTGCACGAATCTTTTCAGCGTCAGCGATAGCACCTCTGGACTGGGCCATATTCAGGATAGTATATTCCGAGAGTTTATCGAAATACATCTGGGCCTGATTGGAGTCGAGCCAGTTAGGATTGTGAGCGACATTCTGCTGAATATCGTTGAGCCACCCACCAATCCAGTCGAGTTTGCCTCTGTCTGCTTGTAGGTCTTTCTGGAAGCCCTGCTGGAACCCGCCTGCGTTAATGGAAGGACGACGGAGTTCGTTCGGGTTGTAACCAGCGTTTGCGTACTCCTGTCTGAGTCTATCGGCTTCGGTGAAGAACTCATTGACGGTGTAGGCATCACCAGAGGCGTACTTGCCGCTGTTCCACTCGGATAACAACTTGTTCCACTGGTCTAGCATAGAGCGACGATGTTGCTCCCTCGCTCTTAGTTCCTGACCGTAAGTACTACCACTACCAACGCCGTTACCCTTTTCGGAATTGACGAGTGTCATAAGTTCGTCGAATGCGTCACCGTGCATCCCTGTGAATCCGTGCTGTGTGAAGTGAGTCCATCGCTTACCGAATGGCACATCGTCCCACCCCATCAAGGCTTGAAGAACGGTTCTATGAGGGTCAGTAATCGGCTCCTGAGTTCGTTCGGGCTGAGGCTGCTGCCAGTCCGCCGTAAAGTCCTCACGAGGTTGTGGTTCTACTGTCGGAAGTGTGTAAGCTGGGAGAGGGTCTCCACTACCGAACGGAACAACGGTGTCCGCTTTAGGAGCGGAGGGTTTTGCTACGAATGTCTGTTTCGGTTTCTTGTTGTCAGCCTTCTTCGGAGTGTCTGGTTTCTTTTGTGTTTCGACCACAGGTTCCATACTCGACGACTTGACCCTGTCGACTGTGTTGGGGCCAGGCATTGCACTCGAAGACGACGCTGGCGATGGTAACACCGCCGCAGGTGATAACGAAACGCTGAACGGTATCGGGGGCGGAGCTGCACTCGACGAGCTAGACCTTCCGTATTTTTCAGCAAGCATCTTGTAAGGGTCTAACTCCTTGTTAGGGTCTCCCATCAGCTTCGGGTTGGGGTCTGCCATCATCGACCTCCAGTCTTATTAGGTTTGTAACCGTCCATCTTTCCACTCCAACGATTAGCTTCTTCAAGTTCATTGGCAAAGGTCGCAGACTCCTGTTCTTCGTCAGGAGCACGATTCTGGTTCCACAGGCGGCTACCTTGCAGTTTCTTGTTGTAGTCGATATATGCAGCGAGGGTCTTGGGCCCACGCTCCCCATCTATGCCGTCCTTTCTCGGCCCAGTCTTACCTATGTCATAACCACCCGCTTTAAGGAGTTTCTGAATATCCATTAATTGCTCGGGTGTTGCGGTCTCATAGTTGAAGTCCCAACCCATATACGACGGTAAGGCATCAGCATCAAGGTCTTCGATATGAAGTAATCCGTCGGGTTCTTCGTCTGGAATGTACCCTGCCATTTGAGCCTCAGCTCGACTTTGCTGGGAGGGTTCATCTTGCTGCTCCGAGTTTGGGACGTACCCTTCCATGTCAGCCGCACTCTGTTCCGAAAGTTCGTCCTGAGCGGACTTCTTGAACCAAGGGACTTCATTGAGCATCTTGGCGAGCATACTAATACGAGGCCAAATTGCGTTGTTCGGGTCTTTCTTCGGAAGGGAAAAGGCGTAATCTGGCCGACTGAACTCTCTTAAAGAAAATCTAGGCATTAGGAACCTCCGAGAAGTGAGCCAAGTAGAGACTGGTCACGACCAGCATTCTGAGCTTGTGCCTGTGTGAGTGCGATATTTCCAGCGTACCGCTGCATCGCACGGTCGTTGGCAAGTTGTAAATAGTCTTCGGCAGGTGCGTTGTCTGCTTGAAGTTGCATTCCTGCAAGACTTGCATTCTGCATAGCGTTTCCCTGAACACGGTTTGCGACATTGAGATTATTCTGCGAGTCGCCCATAGCATTGTTGAAGGCCTGTTGCCACAAGTCACCAGCTCTCGTAGCCACCGCATTCGCACCAGCCTTTGTAGCCGCACTGGACTGGAGTGCGGAACCAGCACCACCCTGTACTTTCTGCAAGGTCTGGTTCAGCATCATTTCCATCTGCGGGTTCATATAGGACTGAACATTGTCGGAGCGTCCAGCGTTTGCTTGTTGTTCGGCAAGTGCTCCAGCCCTGTTCGTCTTGTTCTGAGCATTCGCTACGGACTGGTCGAAAGCGTTGAGGTTTGCACCCATACTTCTACCAGCCATAGCATCCGAGAGCATACCGAACTGTTCGGTAGTGTCTGTATCAAGCTGATTGTTCGCTGCTGCTTGACCTTCAGTCATAGCTGCCAGTGAACGGTTCCCCTTGTTCGGGTCGATGATACCTAATGTTCCACCGAGATTTCCGAGTAAGTTAATGTCCTCGGCACCGCCCCAATTCATCATATCTTATTCTCCTTCCCACAGGTTAGTGGCGAAATTAGTTGCGTTTGCCATATCGTTGGAGTCCATCGAAAGTGGATTCTCGGTCTGCATCTGTTCGGCAGGGGTAGGCATCCTACCTTTCTTTAACGCCGCCTTGGTTATCGTGTCAATAAGACCAGCGGTGTTCTGGTTCCTCGCAGCACCGAGCACACCGCCGACCACTGCACCGATAGGGCCACCTACCTTGTAACCAGACATGGCTCCGCCTACTGCACCATTTAGTTTAGAATTCATTTATACCTCACGCATCGTTAAAAGTTGTAACAGCAGGTCTCGGTGCAGGAGCGTTGACGTTTGTCATCTGTTTCTGACTCTGGTTGAGTTGTACAGGTTGCAGACTGTTGGGTGTCGGGCCCACCGAGTTAGGCTGCTGCGGTTGTTGAATAGGATTGAACTGTTGACCAGTCGACGCAAGTGCATTCGCCACACTCTTTGCGTTTTCTTCGCTGAAAGCGTTCGAAGCCAAGTTGAGAACATTGTTGGTGAGCAGTGGTGAATCCTGAGACTTGATTTGTTCGAGAGTCTGGATTGCACCATCGTAGTCGCCCTTGGAAAGGGTGTCGTTGAGTACCGCCATAAGAGCTTCCTGCGTCTGCTTCTGTTCTTCCGTCCACTGTTTGAGTGCGAGTTCCAGACGTTTCGTGCGTTCGGTGGAGTCGATGAACTCCTTCTGACGTTCGAGTCTCTGGGTAGCTTGGAGACGGAGAAGTGCAATTTGCTGATTCTGACCTTGGATTGTCTGGTTGAGTTTCTGCACCACGGATTCGAGCTGGAGAACTTGCGGACTCTTGAAGGGTTCCTGTTGGAAACTTGCGGCGACCGCTTGCTTGGTAGCCACAGGCAAGTCTTCGAGTGCGAGCATCTGCACCACGAGACCCTGAGTATTGAGACCGCCTTCCTTGGCAAGTCCGTAAACACGAGTGAGGGCTTCCATATCCTTCTTACGTTTTACAGACTCGATGTAGCCACCGAGTATAACCACTTCGGCAGGATTCCCAGTCATATACATCTGGATACAGCGATAGACTTCCGCTATGCTGTCAGCCATTCTCGACAGGTATGTGTTGGAGATTGCGTCCCGAACTTCGTTACGAGCCACCACTTCTTCACGAGTAACGGCTTCGCTACCGCTCGCTACCACAGGGCCGAGCATATCGCTAATAACGGACTTCCAGTTGTTGAATGTGCTCAGGAGAAAATCGTTGTCGTGAGGCACAAACTGGACAGGAGGAACATCGTTTCCATTCTGGTCTACGTTGTCAATCGGAAGTGTACCACTATTCTTCCAAGCCTCGCCGTGGTTGACTGTGGCATCGGAACGAGTGATAAAGTTAGCATCGGAACTTGCGGCAGTCCTAATCTGGATTTTGGTTCCTGCCAGTGCCAGAGCTTTCAGTACACTCTGTGTTTGGTAGTACAAACCACGATAGTGATAACGCTTGTCGGACAGTTCAATGCGTTCTCCGACAAATCTTACGACTGGGATTCTGTCTAAACCAGTAAGATTGAATGTTTGAGGTTTTTCAAAATCGTCGTCGTAGATGTCGAGTACATAAACACCAGTCTTTTTGTCCTTGTGATAGTGCGAGACTTTCACTCGTTCGGCATTAGAGTCAAATTCTACATAGGTGTGGAGGAAACTGCAAGCCATCTTCGTAGCCGCTTCGTCATCGTCCCTTTCGAGAGATAAGGGAACCACTTCGAAAACAACCACATCCGTGGAATCTCTAAGTGTGGGGTCGTCACCATTGAACATCACATAACGAGCGTCAATCGGTTTCACGAAAGGCTTGGAACCATTCATGCCAACACCAAGGAACGAGTAACCATCGTTCAGGACATCGTTGTACTGTTCGGTAAAAGCTGAATCGAGTCTGGCGTTGATGCCGACTTCCAATAGCGTGTCGTCCTGTGGTCGGTACGGTGCACTACTCAGTTTGCTCACTTGAAGGGTGATGTAAGTCTTTACATAGTTCACAACCACGAGGGGGTCGTTCGTAATCATAGCCCATTCGGAGTATTCCTTATCATCACCGAGATTGCCAGCGGCAACACTGCGTGAGATTTCAAGGGCCGTGCGGTCTAGTTCTTTATAAGCGAGTCGAGGTTTGAACTTTTCTAAAACCTGTCTCAAGTTGTACTTGGGCATACCAGATACTTCTCCATAAGTTTAGTCTTAACGAGTTCCTCGTCCTCGGAGCGTAGTTCTGGTTCTAGTCCAGTGCTGTTGTTAATCTTGTCCATCAAGGCCATAGCCTTGACTTGAACTCCGCTCTTAGTTCGGGAGTCGTCGATGGTCTCCTGCAAGATTTCGAGAATCTCCTTTGCAGGTAGAGCAGAGAGCTGGTAGATAAGAGTGCAAGCCGAGACCCTCACAGCACTGGGCGTGTCTTGGTTCTTGGCTATCTCTATCAACAGTTCAGTGTTCTTACCATCAAGCATACTTACAATATACTTTATTCATTAGTCTTGTGCAAACGGAATAGAACCAATTCGTTCAAGTTTCTCATTGCCGCCCTCAGTTGTGGATTTGTAAATTACCACTTTGTCCTTGTACAGTTCGAATCTAAGAAAGAATAGTTCAAGTCTGATGTGTTGGTCGGCAGCGTCGAGAGTCTTCCCCTTGGCGTTCTTAGTCACAGACTGGCAATTAAAGTTTCCTTGCAGGGTTCTGATTAAGTCGTCTACTGAATAGTTTCCAGAGAGTTTCATACTGAATTTCCTATGGGTAATAAAAAACCCACCGACGAGGAACACTCGCCGATGGGAACTTAACAACCTAATACCACGGAGTATTAGTCATCGTCAGTTTCTTCAGGGTTTTCAATCAAGTCCTCACCACTGTAAAACTTGACACCGTCTTCTTCCTTGTTCACTGCGACTTCCAAGAACACCAACTTACCGTAGGCACCAACCTTCCTGTACGGAGCGAATGTCTCAGTACCGTCAGGGAGTTTGGACTTGCCAGTGTAACAGATGTCAAGAACACTCTTGTCATCGGAGACCTTGATGCGGATAATGTTGGAGTATTTGCCGTCCTTGGACTTCTCCAGCATAATCTTGAAAGGTGTTTCCCAGAGTGCTCCACCTTCTTCATCGTCAGTGATAAGAAATTCGAGGTTGGGGACATCCTTGAACACTTGGGCCATCTTGGACTTTTCATTATAGGAAAGAGTCATCCAAGATGTCCACTTGCGGACAACGACATCTTCGCCCTCAGTGTTCTTCACACGACCAGCGAGAAGGAATCGGACAGATGGAACAGGGTCTGTGGTCTTGCTGAACTTACTCGGAGGCAGGGAGGCCACCTGATAAGAAATGATGCAAGCGGACACATACTCGTCCACAGGGAAGTTGAGAAATTCGCTACGGTTAGCGAGGGGGGATTGCTTGTTTGCTGCCATTTTATGCTCCTTTTGAGTTATGCTAGGCGTTCAAGTGATTTTCCATTACATAAACATAGTAGAAAAGTCTACTTTGTTTTCACTACATTTTGAGAAGTTTCCTCAAAAATCTTGATTCTATCATTGATAACTTCCACGAGAGAGTCAAAGAGGCTCTTCTGCTTGCGGAGTTTCCGAACCATATTGTACCCACCGATGATAACGTCAGTGGTGAGAAGAATCTTGCCGATGGCTTCGGAACTTTTCTGGAGTTTGTTGCGTTCCACAAAGAGTTTCTTTGCAAGAGATTGGGCCTTCTTGGAAGTGTTTACTTTTTTCATTTTATTTTATTCCTTTTTAGTTGAGGGTTGAAAAAAAAAATGGGCACTGGAGGTGGTTATTGGATTGTATCGCAATCCAGTGCCCGCCGCAGTTGGGAAAGACTGCGGTTACTTGCGACGGTTCATAACTCTACGAACGAAGGCTCTCAGTTCGGGAGGGTATTGATTAATAACTCGCTTCTTCTTCCATTTAGAGTAAAGGGTAACGAGTGTAACCATACCTAGCAGTTCGACATAGAGAATCAAAAACCAGTACATGAGACAGAGGCAAGACCAGTACCAAGGCCAATCGGTCAATTCCCATTCGGCAAACTGACCGACTCCGATGAGGTGAAGTATCACCGCCACAAGAGTCCAGACGAGTACAATAAAGGAGAAATATCCGATTTTCACGGGTCTTGCCCCTACACACTGTACTTCACGTAACGAGTTCCAGCACCCTGTTTCAAGCACTTCTCGTATGCATCAGGGTACAGGTTCTGGAGTTTTGCCTTATCCACGGTGACCGAACCCTTGCGTTCCACCCAAGTGGCGAAGGTTCGACCCTTGTGCAAGAGCTTGGAGGCATCCACCATACGGAAGCTCAGGGAGTTCTTGAATGCGGCAAACTCTTCTTCTGCCTTTTCATAGGCTTCCTTGAGTCTTGCATAAGTGGCAACGGTCTCGTCATCCACTTCCTGCGGTTCACCAGTGTGGCCAGTCTCGCCAGCCATTGCGGCAATAGCATCCTTGTCTACTGAGAAGAAACCCAACTCAGCAGGGGGAGTCTTATTCTGGATACACTCCCATACAGTAAGGCAACGTTCCTTCATCTTCTCCACGAAAGTAGGGTTGTAATCCACTTCCTTCTCGAAGTACTGATGGCCACGGATAAGAACTGCGAAGTACGCCTTGCGAATTCCAGTGACATACATCTGCCACTGAACCTGTGCGTAGTAGCGGTCTGGAATTGGATTCCACTTCGCTTCACTCTGGCCTGTCTTGCACTCGATGATGCAGGGGAGACCTTCTTCATCGTAGCACTGGGCATCAAGAGAACACTTGGCCCAATCATTCTGATAGAGCCTTCCACAAGTTACGTGTTTGAAGTTCGGGTGTGTCTCCATAAACTTGCGAACGAGCAAGTCTTCAATCCGATGACCCCACTCCATATAACCGTCAGAGTCAGACTGGTCTGATTCAAGCAGCCCCAGCTTCAAGGAGTAAACTGTGAGCGGAGAGGAGTACTTGTCGGGAAACATAATACTAGCTGCTTCGGTAGCAGTGATGCCCTGCTTACGCCAAGCCAACCACTTGTCCGTACCCTGTTCTGGAGCGTCCTTGACTTCGTACTTGAAGTCCATATCCTGAGCGAGAATCACATCGCAAGGGAGGAGTGCCCCACGGTTGTCATCCCTGCCAAAGCAGCAGGGTTCCATATCGAGGTTTTCATTCATCGTTATCTCCCTTTGTTTCGGTTTTCGAGTTCGTCAGCGAGGGCTCTGATTGTCTGTTCCAACTTGTATGTTTGACGGCGGAGGTCGTCTATTGTTTTGTTGGCTACACCCTTCCCCATTACGAGACTGCGATACTCGCTTAGGGTGATGGTGACAGTCAACTCACGAGGTGCCACGAAGTTATCGGATTCTCCGTAACCCTCGAGTTTCTTTTTGAGAACTTGTGTATCGTTACTATTGCACATCGTCAATCTCCTTTTCATCTTTCTCGGTGATACCCAGAGGGATATTCTCCACGAAAGTAAGCTGGTCTACTCCCACGGTGCGGTAGATGGTTTCAGACCAAGGTGCGACACGGACACGGCAGCCAATGTGACGGTCAGCGTTCTTGCCAGGAAAGGATTCCTCCTTGATACCGACCAAAGTACCCACACCCTGTAACGCACCATCATTGTAGTAGACCTTCGGACAGGCGAGTTCTTGCACGACTGTCACCGTGTCGAAGTGGAGAGTGCTATCACATTCAGGACAGAACACCCTGTACTTGACGGAGCCATCGGAGCTAAAGAGAATCTCTTTGAGGAAGCCGTAGAACCTGATAGGGGAGTCTTCGTCCGTCGGGGTGTCCCAAGCGACCACGAGGCGACCATCTGCGAGGGCATTGAGTTCCTCGGCAGTGGTGTAATGGGCAGTGTCCTTGTAGAGAGACTTTGCTGTGATATTTTTGGGGAAGTTGAGTTTGGTTTTCATAAGAATTTACTCCTGTTGAGTGTTGTTTAGTTTGTTTTGAATTTCGTTCCACTCATCATAGACAAGTTTCACTCTGAGGAAGGTCTCGGCATCGCCACCCTTGTCGGGGTGATTGCGAAGTGCCCAAGCCTTCCACTCCTTGCGGACATCTGCTTGCATTGAGAGTCCATCAAGCAGTTCCCTTATCTTGAAGTCCACAGTCTTGTCGTTCGAGAGAGCGGCAGTGATGTTGTTCAAGAGGGCTTCGTTGTCCGTGCATACTCGGAGTATGTCCGAGCTGAGAATGCACTCACCGAAGAAAGTTTCTTCCAGTCGTTTCCAACTGAAATAGCTCAGTATGTGTTCTTGCCCAGTGGCCACAAGCCTACGCCACCATAGCACGAGACTGATTTGAGAGGTCTTGTACTTGCGTTCAGCCAGACCAATTAGCAAAGTCACGAAGGGTGCGGACTGCTGTGTGCTGAGTTCCAGCATTGCAAAGTGCGGGAGTTCACCACGCCATAGCTTCTGCAACTTAAAGACCCTAGCAGTATTGGTAGCGGTCTGTTCCAGCTGCTTCCAGCGTGGTTTCAACTTCCGTATCTGCTCGGGATTGACTCGCAGCATCTGGTCAAGTCGACAGAAGATGTCGTCTATTTCCCAGTTCTCCATCACTTCTTTTCCTCGTAAGCGATGTTGCGAAGTAAGTCCTGATACTTCTGGAGTTCGTCAAACATCTTCTTGAATCGTTTGTCAATGGACTTGATGTAGTCATAAGTCTTGCCCGACTTGCGAGCCTCGTACTTCTTCACCAGCTCTTCACCGACAATCACTCGACCCTGAACCCAGAGGATTCTGAACAAGGGTTGGTTCCTGTCGAACAGTGGGAACCGCTTCTTTAGCCTACTGTTAGTCATTGATGACAAGTGTTGGAACCCGAGTGCGGCAGGGTGGCCGTGGGCCATATAACCTTCACGCACTACATCGCACGCAACGAGGTCAGTCGCACGCCGTTCCATCAGGGCCAAAGTCTGATTCAAGTCCTCGGTAGTACGGACACTCAGAACACTCTGAATAGCATTCGCATCCACCTGGGAAGGTACAGATTCCGAGTCTTGTGACTCCTTCTTCAATACTGTTTTGGTCATAGTTCACTCCGTGTAAGTGTTTGTTAAGTTTTGATTGTGGCATAATTTTACCGCTCTATTTATATAGTAGGTTGGGGCGGTTCAAATAAACCGCATAATAAAAAAAAAATCCATCGTAAAAATGCATCGTTCCCTATACTATTTTTTTATTTATTTAAGAATTTTTTTTTTAATTTTTTTTTCGCATAATAAATAGTATAGTGAAACGATGTATTTTTTTTAAGTCCTCCCAGTTAAGAACTCGAAACCAGTAGGTGTACTCCGCTAATCTTTTTCAGTTTTGCGTCCATTTCATCCTCCAAAATCTACAGGAAAGACAACAATAAATTTCTTCTTACAGGAAGCACACCGCAGTATAGCTCCCGATGAACGTAGCCCTACACGAACCAGTTCTGTTTTTCCACAAAAAGGACAATACTTAATCATATTTTATTTCTCCTTCATACATTAGGTTGAAGCAGTGGTTAGACTACACCGTTTAAATGGTATGGGTCCCTTCTACACCCCGAGCCTTACGCTTGTTTGTGCGGTGATGTAGCCATAATAAAGCCTCTTCCAGTTTTGTGATTGCAATGGCGTTCTCACGGCAAGCATAGGGACTTGCTTGGAATCCTTCGAGACGGGCCACAACGATATTGATTAAGTCCTCGTTGCAACATCCGTTCACGCCTGATTCAAGAATTGGCCCTTCTTGCATATCGATTTTTGCAATAGTTTCACCATCAGCCTTGCGTTTAATTTCAAAGTGATGTGGGGCGTTGGGCTTTGGTTCATTTTCGTGGAAGATTTGTGTGTAGTTGTCTGTGTTCAGGTCACTTACTGGAATCTGTTTCATGGTTCTCCTTTGTTTTTGGTTTTGTCTCGATCCGCACTCACGGATTAAGTCCTTTGTTGTTAGTGTGTAAATTAGGTTGAAGCCGTTGTTCGGTGTTTTGATGTTTTTCGGTTCCCACTGGAAACATCTTCCTGATTTCTCTATCAAGTTGTCGGAAGTGAACGTCAAAAAGAAGTTCTTGTTCTGCCTCAAAACATTCCGCTTCCGTTGGTTCAGTTAAAAAAGGCATCTCATTCAGTCTCCTGCAACTGGTTCAATAGTAACCGCTTTTCGTTCGGAGTCAGTCGACTGATAGACTGGGCAATCTTGGCTACACTACCGACATTATCACGTGTATCAAAGAATGTGGCAAGGGAACCAGACACCAGAACACACTGACGCTTCACCTTGTTATGTTCAATTCCGAGCATACGACTGACAGCATTGACAGTGACCTTCGGCACGGATAGAGTCGCACGAGTCTGGGCCTCCACAATCTTGACGATTTCTTCCTTGGCCTCAGGGGTGAGGTCATTGGTGAAGAACTCAGTTCGGGCAGGGTAGAGTTTCTTGCACGCAGTGGGTTCTCTACTAGGAACGTCTGCTATGGCACGAGGCTCCACAGGTTCAGGGGAGGGGTTTGTGTTAGGAATAGGTGCGGACTGGATAGGTTTGTGATAGTTCATAAAAACTCCTTGTGATGTTTGATGTAATATAGTAGGTTTAAGTGTGGTTTATTCACTACGCAATTTACTACTATATGATTATGAAACGACTTGATTATTACGCAATACTGAAAAAGCAGCACGAGGACTTCCGTCAGACACCCCAGTGGCAGGTGTTTAGAAAGTATTTCCTCGCATCCCGTAACCAAACTTGCGAGTTCTGCGGCAAGCATTACAGTAGGGTTCACCACTTAGATGTGCATCATAAGTTTAGAACTAACTACACGAACCTAGAACCCTCTAGGTTTATGCTGCTATGTAAGACTTGCCACCAATTCCTACACAAGAAGTCGGGGACTCCGCTGCTCGGTCAGTACACAGAACAGGTTGATGACTAGACTCCCATCATCTTGATGACAACCACTACTAGTAGGAGCAGTAACGTACCACAACCACCAATAAAACTACCGCAACCCATTGTCGGTTTCCTCCAGTACATCCAGTTTCCCGTTGTCGAGTTCTTCTTGTTGATACTGCGTCCGCACGAGGCGTGCAGTGTGACAGGTTTTGAACAGTTCATACGCTGCGTTGGCTTCCTTCGGTTCAAGCAACAGCAAGTCCACAGCGTCAAGCTGCTTCTTGAAGTCTCGATAGTCAGTGTACCCACGCTTTATGATGTCATTGAGAATCTTTAGGACTTCTATGGTGTAGGACTTACCTTTGATGATGTCCCGCTTTACATATTTGTTCAGTCTGATAAGCGATGACAGCGGATATTCACTGCCAGTATATGTGGATTGTCTGGTGATACGGTACTCCACCCAAGCATCAAACCAAGCGATGTCCTTAATCTCAGGTGTAGCGATTCCACCATCTTCAGTCTCTCTGGACGAGAACTCCACACCAACCTGACAGTGGGAGAAGTCGAATGAATCCACGAGTTCTTGCAATGTGGCCTTACGGTAGGTACAGAACTGGATTACTTTTCCGTGAACCTTGACAGTGATGGCGTTCTTTGTTTCGCAAATCACTTCACCTTTAAGACTCTCAATGGTATTTTTTTTGATGCGGTCAGCGTTAAACGAATTACCAAACGCAGGGTACACATCGTAGTCGTTTGGCACTCCGTCCATAAAGCACCCACCTGCTACACGGAAGTCATCGTTGTCCAGTATGAAAGCGATGTCCCACGCAGGGATACGATTGGCTCTGATGACCACTAATTTTTCAAGTGTTTCCTTGATGTTCATATCAGTTTTCACCTCCACCAAAAGAATTGTCCCAGCAGTCTGGGCAGATGCCAGTGATAAGGAACTCACGGTCATCAGGACTTGCGTCAGGCATAGCGTCCTGAACATAGGCACCAGCTTCGTACTTACGGTACTGTTCCTCGTCGAACTCCTTCTGACGCTCCGTCCCGCAGAAGGGACACTTGCGTGTGAGTGTAATCTTAGCCATTGGATTCCTCCTTCTTGTTGGACTTGTAGAAGTCGGCAGCGGCTTCGGCAGCGGCTTCGGCAGCGGCTTCGGCGGAGGACTTACCAGTCTGCTTCTCAATGACCTGTGTCCTCTGGTGAGCAAGCATAAACGCCACTACACCACGCAGGAACTTATCCTTATTCACGGGGCAGTCAGGGTCTTTGAACATATCGATGATTGCCTCGCACACGAAATCAACTCGCTCAGGTGCGGTGATGTCCATGCCTGTCTTTTCCTTGCAGCGTTCTTCCGATACCTCGGACGCAGCGTTGATGACAGTATTAGCATAAGCCACTGCCATCGGAGTCTCAATGAGCATACGTTTGAGTGTTTCCTTAGTTGATTTTTGCATTTTGTTTACTCCTTGTTTTGAGTGTTAGTGTTAGTGTTGAATATATAATCGCAGGCTATCTGAGCCTTGTTGCATATCTCGGAGAACTCTGCTGCTTTGAAGTTCTTGATGCGATTCCGCCAAGACTGGCAGTAGGCCACAGTCTCCGTTATGCACTTCGTGGTGTCGAGTCCAAGCCTTCCGATACACAGACAGGCAGTAATCTCGGCTCGAAGTTCTTCCTGAGCATAGGAGCTATCACCGAACTTGTCTTTGTGTAGTTCGTCGAGCCTCTTTGGGTGACCAGTGGAGTGGGCAATCTCGTGGAAGACTGTACTCCAGAACTGAGGGAGATTGGAAAAGTTTTTCCAACCTGGTACTTGGATTGAGTCTTGCTTCGGCGAGTAGAATGCAGTGTTCCCACCACCAATAAGTGTCACCCCTGTCCGTTCGCAGTACGACTTGACGATTGAGAACACCTCGTCATCACCACTCGGAATACCACCGTGTTCCCACTTGTCTCTGTACTTTGGTTCTATCCCTTCGGTGTCAGTACCGATGCGAAAGACGTAGTTCACTGAACGTCCGAATCGGTGCCCAGTGACCTCGCCAGTTTCCTCGTCTTTTACTGCGTACAAACCTCCACCTACAACTGGCTTGCCGCTGCCCTTACCGCTGATGACTTTGCCACCAGCTTTCTTGATGGCATTGAACGTCGCATACTCACCAGCGAAGTCCAGCATCATTCGGTTCACGAGGGAAGTGTAGGGTTTGCCAGTGGCGTAGCTGATGATGCCGTTAGGACTGACCACCCAAGGCTTCGTCCACGGAATCACTTCGCCATCCAGTTGGGAGAGTATTTTATCAGTGATGAACTGGTTCTTGTCAAACTTCTGGGTAGCCATATTCCTTTCTCCAAGTCTTGATGTGTTCAATGAGGGCGAGCACTTCGCCGACGGACAACTTGCTGCCATTGGGGAGAAGTTCTAAAACTTCTTCATAGCCTTTTAGTTTGTCATCATCATCATCATCATCAGCATAGCTAGCTTCGCACTTACCATAGAGAGAGTCCGAGTACTGCTCCAAGTTTTCAACCACTAAGCACAAATGTGCGACGCAGTCCTTAGCTTTCAAGCCTAGCCTGCACTGCTTAATCTCGACGAGTGCTGAGTTTAAGTCCTCGATTTCAGAGTTTATGCGTTCAAGGAGGAACTCTATGCCATCCCATTCTTCGTTTTTCATTGTTACTACTCCATATAGCCGACAAGAGTGTATGCTCCCACCAGCAGGATAAAGGTGAATACAGCGACGACAACATCGAGCACTTTCTTGCGACGTGCTACTGCTCTTTGATACTGGTACCAAGAGTCATAACCTTTTGGCAAAAATTCTAACATCTTTTATTATCTCCCTCGCAGTTCTGCGATTGTTAAGTTTGTGTTGTTTCCGCAGCCAGTGGTTGCAAGAACCTTCCGTCAGTTTTGACTGGCCGTCAGCAAGTCGCTGGGCGAACTCACGGACAAACCCTTCGGGGAAGGCTTTTAGGAAATCGTACTCATCTAAAGTGGGTGCTTCCGTTGTAAGGAAGTCACTGGGGACTTCTCGCTTGACACCTTCTTTTGTGTACGTCTTACGCACCGAGTCTATTACGGCAAAACTGCCGATGTTGATTAACCACCAGCACTGGGCGGTCTCAGGTCTGGACTGGTCGAGTGTTAAGAACGCCTGAGTCAAACCGTCCCATGCCTCATCATAGGAACACTTGACTCGAGTCATGATGGTTTTGACACAAGTAATATACTGGTGATCGTTCACTGGTTAGTCCTCCAAGTAAGCTATTGGTTTCAACACTCTCACGAGTGTTTTTCTTGTCTTTCCAGTACCAAATTTGAAGGCACCGTACTTAGCCAGACCCGCTGGCAGAACGTACATTGCCTCAGTTACTATGCACTGGGCAGGTCTTCGGCCCAAAACTTCGATGAAGTCAGGTTCACAATTTTCATCTTCTAACTGGTAAGAAATAAAACAGTCGCTGGCTGAACCGCTGGCAAAAACTGCTAGTATCGCCAGACCAAAACTGTCATCAGGAAACACTGAAAACCCGAATCTACGAGTAGCAGTCGAATCACCAAATAGAATAAAACTCCGCTCGCCATGAGTGACGAAACGCTCACAATTAGGACGCATAAAAGACTCCAGATATAAAAAAAACTGCATTCGTTCCCACGAGTGCAGTGTTAAGGTTCATTTTGAAAGTCGGTTTACCCCTTTGTGGCTTGTGTTATTCTTTTGTGAGCAGTTCAATTATCTTATTCACCACTTCCTCGCCAAATTTAGCGAGCAGTTTATTATTGTTTTGAACGGCCTCTGCCGTTACATTTATGTCATTTAGCTCGCAGGTTTCCAAATACGAGACTGCCTTAGCGGTTACTTCGGCCTCGTGTTTCTGTTTTTCGGCGAGTGCTTTGAGTTCCTCAGGGCTTAACGGTACGAGATTTTTACAAATGAAATCGTAAACACTCGGCCTCGTTCCAGCCTTGAAAGCCTCCGATTCATACCTTACCCATTTATCCCTTACATACCCTGCGGAGGTGAAGGTGAGGTTCGCTAAGGCTTGGAAGCTCATAGGAGCCCCCTTCCCGCTCACTTTCGAAGCGAAAAACTCCTCGACCGTTCCCTGTTCGGCTTTTGTTAAAAGTCCGAGGAGTCGTTCCTTAGCCTCACCCCAGCGAGGGAGGTTGCTGAGTTTTTCTTTTGCGAGCTCGTCTTCAGAAAGTAGTAAAGTAGTATTTTGGTTTTCCATGATTTTAACTCCTGCCCCTAGTTGGGGCGTTTAGGTTGTTTATGTTGTTTTTTTTTTTAGAGCTTTGGTTTTTGTGTATGTGCTCTATTTAGTACACATATTAATAATATGTACTAAATGGAACACAGGCACAAGCAAAAGGGTAAACCGAAATTTCAAAAAGCGATCAACGATTAAACCGTCAACACAAATAAAGGTATAAACTTTTTTGTATAAAGTCAATACATAAACCGAAAAAAAAAACTTATTTTTTACTTACAACAAAAAAAAAAGCGGTTTAGTGATGCCCTTTTGTATAATAGCGGTTTATTTGCGTTTTAAGGTGCTTTTGAGGGCTTTTTTAGTGTAGGTATATAAACATAAAGAGACTAAAGAAATAGAGAGTTTACGACGATTTGAACAATTTATAAACAAATTGCTAACGGTTTATTCTTTCTTTAATTTGTCAAGTGCTCAAACGTTCAATTTATGTAAAATCTTTTTTACATTTATTTTTGGCTCAGAGCTTGACTTTATACATTTCAGTAAATTATAAAATATTATACTTTATTCTAAGTGTTCAAAGTAAAGTATGGATTAAATGATATAAGAACCTTATATATATATATATATATAGGTGTCAATAATATATAAAGGAGTCAATAATATATATAAAGGAGTCAATAATATATAAAGTTTGACCTCATCACTCCCAGTGTTTATTTGTTCACTAAGTGTAAATATGGGCAGCAGTATACGCCTGTGCAGTGGGCAGCAGTGTACAAGTGTATAACTGCCCAAGTGTATACATAGTGAACAAGTGTATACATAGTGAACAAGTGGATAATAGTATACAATCGTTCACCAAATCTAAACTGGGAGTCGAGAACTGCGAGGGGAGGGGTCAGCAAGTACTTATTTCTGGAAAGCCTAGGTCAGACTTTCATTCACATACGGGTCAGTTTTCTCAGTTTGGTGTTGCACTTCCCAGTCTTTGTATATATATTTACACTGAATCACCCCATCACAGGAGCAGCTTATGGCTGATGAAACATCTTTTACCGATATGGGCAAGGCACTTGATGACGCTGCCGCCCAGTATCGAGATACCAATAGCGTCGATACCACTCCAGATACTTCGTCCCACGATGCAGGTGAGGGCGAGGGGGCATCTGAGGGCACACCCAACACGGCACCGCAGGGTACTGAGGGTGATGCCGACCTTCCCAAGACCGACGACACCCAAGTCGGTGCTGGTGATGACAAGGGTACTCAGCCCAATGGCAAGTCCGCTCCTGCCGATAACAAGCAGGGTAGCGAGCGTAAGGCCTTCAACCACGCACAAGCGGCGGCAAGGATTGCGAGAAAGCGAGCCAAGGAGCAGAGAGAATACTACGAGAAGCGTCAGCGTATAGAAGCGGAACAGAAGGGCTTTGCCGACGAGCAGAGTCAGCACTATAATCCGCAAATGGCTGCCGTTAAACTTGACCAAATCCGTGAACTGGATATTCAGGAAGCACAGCGTCGACAGAGCGAGTTCGTCGAAGAGTCCTATGCCATCTTCCAAGACGAGCAGACGACTCAACAATTTATTAATGACTGTCAGACCTATGCAGACTGGATTAACACCAATGAACCGCAGTTGGGCGAATACATCAAGAAGCCCCTTGGTAAGTTGGTGTTGAAGGGCTGGTTCGACAAGATTGCCAAGCAGCCCGAGGCAGCGGACTGGTGGGAGAGTCTCACTCCGTTCGAGAAGTACACGACACTAGACCGATACTATAACGAGTTCTCCGCCTACATCGACAAGGTGAAGCGTGGCGAAGTCCAGACTGGTACGGAACCGAATGTCAACGTGCCTCCTCAGCAGACCCAGACTACCCAACCGAACCCGAAGCCTGCTCCAGCAGTTCAGAATATCCCAGTGCCTGGTAGCGGTCGCAACACTAACAATATGCCGCCTACTGACAATTTCTCTCTCGAACTTGAGAGAGCTCTACAGTTGAACGGTGTAAGCAAACTGGTAAGGTGATAATATGCCTGGTATTGTAAACGCACAACTTATGGCCCGATTGGCCACTAAATTCAATCTCGGTGCCGATATCCTCTCCAAGGGTAATCGCACTGTCGAAAAGATGCTCGGTGCAGACAAAATGTCTGGCGACACCGTAAGCGTCACCATCACAGACTCTGGAAAGATTTACAAGAACTCCCTCGACCTCACGAGCCGAAAGGGTACTCTTGCAGTCAAACGAGCAACAGTGCCTCTCCGTGTGAAGCCTATTGGTATCGCAGCGGAAGCATCTGTCGGTGAACTCACCCTCGCTATCCAGAATCCTGAAATTATGGCAAAGCGAGTAGCCAACCTTCAAGACGAAGTGAACAAGATTGCTTTCCGAGCACTTCTAGGTAGTGCTCAACCTTTCGTAGCCAAGGCGGGTCTCACTGGTACAGACCGTGACCAAGCCTATCGTCAGGCAGCATTCGATGCAGAAGCATACACAACCACTTCTAAGTTCTCTGGAGCTACCTACGGTATCGCACATCCACAAACTTGGAACCGAGTAGTTCCATCTCTGATGGGTAACTTCGGTGGTAACGACAAGATTGGTAAAGACCTTTACGAAAACGAACTCGGTGACTTCCTCGGTTTCCGCTGGACTAAGGGCATGGACACTATGCGTATCGTCGGTGTAGCAACTGGCGTGGCAACCATCGCCGTAGGCGTGGACGGCCAACTCACCGCAGGTATCGCACAAATTGCTGGCGGCACTGGCTCCGAAGACGGTGAAGTGTGTCCGTTCCCAATTCCACTCGTAGATGCCAATGGTGATGCAGTTGAATGCGTCGATGCACTTGGTAAACCTACTGGAATCCAGAAGGCCGTGATGTTCAAGTGGGACGCTGTCCAAAACGCTTGGGTTCTTTCTCAGCCTCTATTCTTCCGTGGCCCTCGCAAGAACGCACACTGCAAGGCCTACGAAACAGCCGTGGCCCAGTACGAAGTCGGTGCAGATGCTTTAGATAAGCACGGTTTCATCGACCAAGACTTCGAATGGCACCCTGACCAGAACTGGAACGTTATCCGTGGTGCAGGTGCTCCAACCACCTTCACTCTCACCAACCTCAATCTCGAAACCAACGCTGTTGACATCCTAGAAGTAGGTAAGACTTACCTAGCTCCGATGGTTATGTGGAAGGAACCTGACTTCCTCATTGCAGTCAAGGGTATCGAAAAGATGGCTGGTGCTGACTCCTTCACAATCCCGACCGAGTTCAGTGACCGTGGTATCCTTCCGCTCCGTGGTACATACTGGACTGACCCATACGCCTCCCTCAGTCTGTTCCGTGTGGACTCACTAATGGGATTTGGTGTATATCAGGGTTGCTCCATTGCATCCGTGTTCACCCCGATTGACTAACACCCTCTAGTGGTGATTCATCACCCCGACATACGGTCGAAAGTATGTTCGAGCTGGGTACGACTCCTACAAGCGTACCCAGTTTTCGGGCATAGGGTGATTTTCTTTTTATTCGATAAGGTGGTAGTATGACCCAGATTAACAGTTATAATGGTGGGGCGACGCTGCCAGGCGATGCAGTCGCAATAGACAAAATAAAGTCGCTCACTCTCCAACACAACCCGACAGGTGAGGGTCAGGCTACCGAAGTCGTGTACAACCCTCTCGAAGGGAAGACTGTGCCTGTAAGGAACCTTGTTATCAAGGACAAGTTTGGGAATGTCGTTGGTATTTACGACCCATTGGCTAGCTCCAACAAAGAACTCCAGATTCCAGAAGACTCGATGGTTTTCCTTTGGAACGGTTCACCCACAATCACAAAAGAGGACAGAACGAAACTGATGGACGCTGTGCAGAATCAGACTCCAGCTTTCATTATGTATGCGGTAGGTGCTGGACTATCCTACTATGTATTCTCTCAGATGGTTGGTGGGAAGATGTTATTCACAGGTGTTACGAAAGATGCAGTGCGAGTAATCAGCATAAGTCCTACCCCTAACCCTAACGAGTCGTATAATATCACCTATGAGAGTATCCCATTGTTCCCAGTGGTAGACCAATACATCAAAAAGGAAGCCTTGTATTTCCCCGACGATGACCCGTGGCTTTCTTCGTGGGCCTCTACGATGGGCATGGCCTTTGGCGACATCATCGGTGCGGTATGCGATAAGGGTAACAATAAGCATTATTACGGTACTATCGCAGCGAGCGTTGATTCTGGTGCTGCCATCCCTTGCGGTTGCATCCTGTTCCTAGACGATACGGAACAACCCCTAGAAAGTGACGAGTGTCGAAACGTATCAATCAATTTCACAATCTTACTCACAGGGCCTGCACGTGATACCGAAGCCGATGCCCTTTCGGCTGTGCCAGAATCTGTGTGGCTCCGAGTATTCTCGGTATGGAAAGACGACTCAGATACCAACTGGCACGCCCCATTGAGTCCGTCGCAGGGTATTGACGATGGGATATTCGTAAACTTGGACTCCATTTATTTGGAACGTTACGCCAATCTGAACAGTGGGGACAACAAATACTATGCGAATGCGAGGGCCAAGATTACGGTTTCTGTAATTGGCAATCACTGGTCTTATACCTACGAGGGCTAGTCTATGCCTATACCGCATCAATTCATATTCTTGCCCACTTGTTCTGGTGGTGGTGGTGACGAAGTCCCTATGGAGACCTATCCATTTGATGACACTGACAAGACCAGCACAGTCAATCACCCGAACGGAACTGCACCCGCACAGTTGCATCGCCTCGATACAACAGCGATAACCCACCCCATCAATCTAGTCGGAAACTGTTGGTTACACTTCAATGTGGTGTCCTCGTTAGTAGGCCTCCGCTATCGAGTTGCCATTTATCACGAGACGACTACTGGCAACGGCGAACTTATCGCATTGTCTGTCCCGAAGGACATCGTCGGTGGAGTCACTGGGGAGTGCTGGGTTGTACTCGGTGTTGAGGTTTCCCCTCATGCCCAGATTCTCCCTGCCGAGAAGTATTATGTCGCTTTATTCCTTGATACCAATGTCGATAACCAAGGATTCCTCGAACTGTCCGCAAAAGACAATAGTTCCCAGCAGTGGGGTGACTTGACTTCCCAGTACATAACAGCACCGTCGTTGAACGCAGACAGCAACAACGAAGACTTTGCCATTATCCAGTTTGGTTCTTGGGGCTACAACGATTTACTATGGTTTAGGCTCGACCCTAACGGAACCACAGAGAGGTTACCTTAATGAACTACCTTCAGATTTGCCTAACCTCAAAGTGCAACAGGGCGTGTTGGCATTGTCCTATGGCTGAGTATCGGAACACCGACGACAAGGACTACCATCTTACCAACAGTGTTATTATCCCGTGGATAAAGTCGAACATTCGACCAAAGTTATGGCTTGTGGAGCTTACTGGTGGAGAGCCTACGCTTTACGAGGGTATAGACGAGCTTCTGGACTGGCTTTCCACGGAAGGGTACACGGTTCACATTAGAACCAATGGTATCGTCCCAGTAGAGAGTCGCCGAGGACTTAAACGTATAGTGGCGTTCCATGACTTGCAGAACCCCCCTAAAGTCTTCGACCACATACTTATAATAGACCAGATTGAATCCGATGAAAAGATTAGGTACTGTCTGGAACACAGGCTTCCGTATACAGTCATCGGCAAGGATAAGTCCGTATACGACAACGCTACTCACGGATTCAAGTATATTGCCTATGTGGAGCCGTCCTGTCATCACACAAGATGCCCCGCAGCCCAACCAGTCCCAGAGATTAAGGAAGTGAATGGAAAGATGGTCGACGTGACCAGACTCGAATATGAACGATTTAGTGTATCGCTCTGCTGTGCACACTGCAAGGCAGCCGTCGATGCTTGGAGATTTTTATGAATGATATAAACTTGAGTGATATCTACACTACGGTGGGTAATGTTCTGGGTACACCAGTGGCCCTAGCATTCTTCTGGGTAGTCAATAAGGTCAAGGAGTTGACTGTGAAAGTGAAGATGCTTGAAAAGGAAAACGCAGTGTTCAAGCAAACACTGTCCGACATTCGCTCCGATGTAAGTTTTATTCGTGGAAAACTGGAGAAGGAGTAATTAAAATCCATCGTAAAAGTGATTCGTTTCGTATATAAATATATTTTTTTTATAAAAAAAAAAAAAATAAAAAATAATTCTTAAATAAAAAAAAATTATATAGTGAAACGAAGTATTTTTACGATGGATTTTCACTACTGGCTATGGAGTTTTCAACTATACAACTCCTCTATCAGTCTCAGTTTCCCCAGTTCTCTCGTCAGTATTGTCGAGAACAGGGGTGTCGCTGTCTGACTCAGATGGAGTGGACAAGCCTTCGAGTGAGTCGTACTGTTCTTTGCTTCCACCATAAAATAGTTTCTCCAGAACTGGTCGGTTTTCGTCGGCTTTCTGAGTCATCATCTTGTTGAAAGAGGCTACCTCCGTGAATCCTTCTGCGGGTTGGTTGTACTCGCTCACGAACACAGTCTTACCCATATCTTTCAAAACTTGCAGCAACGTCCTGAACATAATGAAAGAGAACTGCTTTCCGTTATAACCCTTGGTTCCCGCATACGGTGGGTCAAAGTAAATCACATCATACTTTTCGAAGGGGATATCGAACATACTGCCGCATACGAAATCCAGTTTGGTTTTGGACTCTCTGGAACGCATGGTGTTCTCTACTTCGTGGAATCTATTTAGATTGGTTGCCTGCTCCAGATGCGTCAGGTTTTTAAGCTCGGCCTCGCTCAACTTGTCTTTGACCAAACAGCCCACAAAGTCTCGGATTGCCTGTCGTCGCTGTTCCATAGTCGGGAGCGAGATAGCATTGTGCATCAGAGTCTTGTACTTCGTTCTGGACTCACCCCACAAGTATTCCATTCCATTGAAACCGAAACTGCAAGTGTATCGTATTAGGAAATCGTAGAGAGTCTCATTACGGTCTCTGGCTGCATAGAACTCCTCCTTGCTCACCACAGGGAAGTTTTCGTAATCAATCTTTTCGAAATCCACCATCGTGGATTGCAACAGTCCAATGATGGCTTTGTTTATGTCATATCCAGTAACCGTCTTGAATTTACCAGACAGCGTTGCGGCCTGAACGATGGCCCCGCCACCGCAGCAACAATCTACGAAATTAGTACCAGACGGCAGTGCGGCGACAATTCGCTCCGCAATCGTATTTTTTGAACCCTTGTAGGGCAGTCCATATACCATAGTCATTCTCCGATAAAAAAAACCCTCCCAGAATGTAGTAATTCGGAGAGGGCTTGACTAGGTATTAGGGAATGAGTTATCTTGGCTTGCCTATTCCGTCAAGGAAAGACCTGTCAATCCAAGAACCAGTCATCGCACGATGGATGTAGTTCTCGGCTTTCTGCAAGTCCACCTCGACAGTTTCGGGGCCGCCTTTGAGACCGCTGCGGAGCAGATACTTCAATGCCTGAGCGATATTGTATCTCTGTTTCGGAGTGAGGCTACGCTTCGGATTTTCAATGACTTCTTCCAGAATGTCAATGACTTCCGTCTTGCCTCCCTTGTAGTGGTCTGGGTCGCACAGGTCTTGAACACTGGGCTTTGGTGCTGGATTGGGTTTAGCGTTTTTCATAGTGTTATAACCAAGTTAGGGACAGACTTAAAACCGCCGCTGCGAGCCAGTAAACGGACATACGCAGGTCACACTTCACGATGTACGGCACTGCTGATGCGACATCCAAGATGATAAGTATTGTTGGGAAAATCTTTTCTTTTGGCATCAAGCCTCCGTGATGATTGTGAGTTCACAACGACCGCCAAGTCTGGCGAGTTCGCCCATTAGCTGAGTGAGGGCAGCCTTGCTTTCGGTCAGTTTCAGAGTCGTGAGATTGGCTCCATTCCCAATGAGAACGCAACCGTTCGAATCCTTGACGGTGTTGCCTTCATGGATACGAAAACCCCTTGCAGCAATTATATGCTCGTTCCAGATGTGCGGACGAAGTGAGCGGAACTTTGGTGAGTAATTCACTTCTACCCGATAGACCCCATCTGGAAGAAGGTTCGTTGCATTCTCCAGCGTGAAATATGTACCGATATTCGAACCTGTGAGTGTGCCCATAGCGACGGCACTGGTCTTTTTTACTCGTCTAAGTTTTATCATTTTAACCTACCTTGATGATGGTTTCAGTTTCTTCAACTGGTATGTTGTACTTCACGCATTCTGGAAGAATGAACTCTTGGAACAATTCCTGACTTCGGAACCCGTTGAGTTCGCACTTCTCCAGAACTACGTGATCCTTTGAACGGAGTCTGTTGCTGCGTTCGTCTAACTCTAGCAAACGAGACTTCATATACTCAACGGAAGCAGTGAGTCCATAGCTTGTGGTGAGTGATGTGTTGTCTCGACTTGCTTCGAATTTCAATTTTTCGAACCAGTTCTGGATTGTTGAACTGGCGTAGTTGAGCTGTTCAGGTCTTGCATCTGGGTCGAGTCTAATCAAGTCAATTCTCGTGCCTTGCGGAGTCTCCATACAGAAGCCGTCAAAGTTCAATCTAGGATTAAACAACGAGCGGAGTATGGGGTTTTTCAAGGCCCCGAGTACTACCGACTGAGGTCTGATGACCGTTGTAGACGTTTCCGAACAGTTTGTTCAGGTAGTCCTGATTCTTTGTGAACTTGTTCATAATCAAGTGCAGAAGGTTAGAACAATGGAAGTTCTGAATTCTACGCTTGATACCAGAGTCGTCAAAGTAGATGTACCTATTGGAACTAATCACAAAGTTCTGATATGTTTCAGCAACGATTGGGTCTACACCCTTGCCTTCGTACTGGAAGTTGTCTCGACCAGTCATAGATTTAATTAGTGCCTGCAACTGCTTACCGTTGTCGGAGTCCTCGTATTCGCTGATAGACACCAGACGCTTTCCGAGAAGACTGATTGTGAATCGGAGCTGCTGAGTGGAGAACGCAGTAAACGAGTCTCCAAACATACGATGCAGAAGACTGATGAACTTAGACTTACCGTTAAGGTTGTATAAGGCAACCCAGTCTTCACCTGTTCCACCAGCCACGAGAAACATAAGGAACATAGCCCTGCGAAGCGAGATGTCATTTATCAACTCCTGATTAACAGTGGTCATCTGGGAACAGACATTTCTATACATCTGTCCGTTACGAGTGAAGAAACCGTGAGGTTCGTCCTTTGCGAAACTGGAAATGATTTTAATTCTTCGCAAGTTCGGGGCCATCTTCGTGAAGACTCCATCATACGGCCCATCATACGGCTGTTTTCGAAGCTCTTTGAGTCCGTTGAACTCCTCGCTTGTGCCGTTTGTGGCAACTCGTGTAATCAGAAGTCTTGCGGCAATGATGTCATCGTCAGCTTTGAGACCTTCAAGTGGCATAGTTTCGGCAGAGCAGTTCCGCATCTTTGGAATGAGTCTGAAATCCCCATCTCTGTTTCGGTAGATGTTCTGCATGATGAAGTCCACTTGTTCGTCGTTGAAGTAGAGCGGTGTCAGGGCCATAGCGTCCTTACCACGGAACGCTTCGAGAATTTCTTGGTCGCTCGGTTCCATATCCAAGTACACAGAGAGGAGTTCTCGCTGCTGGGCGTTCTTACTCACGGCAATCATCGTCTCTATGATTTTGATATAGTTCTCACTCGGGGTCATCTTATCGAAGTCGATGACATTCATTACGACTGTCTGCGACTTCTTTGGGAACTGACCCAGAATGTTTAACACTTTTTGAAATTTACTCACGGTAGTTTCTCCAGTTTGTAAAGATAACCAAACTCACGACTACCAGTCTTCGTCAAGTACGCACCGTCTTTAACGCTCACTGGTTTACGGAAGCGAAGTCCGTTTTCGGTCACAATAAGGGTCTTGGTTGTTATGGTGATTTTGAGGTGATAGGAGTCCTTACCGTACACAATCTGCTTCACACAGAAGTTTTCATATTCGGGTTCAACACTCACGTGCGTCATTAGTGTACCTCAGTCCAAGGGTATAACAATTTGGAGAGTTCGGAAAGAGACTTTGGTGTCTTGATACCTTTTGCACGACGAGTCTTCGTGTCGCCCAAGAATGTGGTAATCAAATCCTTTCGACCCCAGAGCCAGAAGTTTTCGTCCAAGTCTCTCTGATACTGGGTATAGTCAATTTTGTCCTTGTACTTCTCCAAGTCCTTAATATCAAATGCGAACACACCATATCGACTTTTAATACTTCCGTTACGAGTATCCATTAGCGTGTTAGAGAACTGGATTGTTCCAGCTTCGGGGACATCACGAGTAGTCCACAGGAAGTAGTAGTTCCTGTGTTCAAAAGGTCTTCCGTCAAATGCCGCATACTTACTAGACGCAGCCTTGTGCCACTTGTAGATGAAATCAGTCCATTCATAACGGTTCCAATCCAAGTCTAGTTTAGGCTTGACCAGATTCCTGAACAATTCATACACCACTGCCTTTTCGTGGTTCTTGTTGATAGCATCGGAGTAATCCAGTCCACGTCCGTCCAGAAGGTTGCCGTCCTTATCGTAGATACCATAGTTGTTCACATCACGGAAGTATGCCTTTTCAATAAACTCCTCTTCAAGGAGCATATCGTACTTGTGGAGCATCTGTTCGCACTTGATACGCAAAGCCTTTGCGTTTTCTTCCCCACGAACGAACACTGAGTCGGTGTTAATTTCAATCACATCTTCCCAGTTTGGACAGGCAAGAGCAAATTCCAGAATACTCAACTGGCAAATGTAGCACATAGCTTCACCAACGGCAGGGTCATAGGCAACAGAGGCTCCACTACGGATTCGGAAACCACCGCTGAGGGAGTTCAACACCATAACCTTATAACCAAGGTCAAGGTCTGCGTGATATTCGGGAGTTCCCTTCTTGGCCTTGATTGCGAAACGCTTCTGCATCATTTCACGCCAGCGTTCAAGGGCCATTGGTGTCTTCAACAGATTCCAGTGACTGATTGCACGAGGGTACTGCGAGGCAACATCAAAGCAGAACAGGTCTGTATGTTCCCCTTCACGGATAAAGTGACACCCGCCCTTTCCAAGTTGGACTCCACGATACACACAGCGTTCGGCAAGAGCTTTCTTTTCCTTTTCAGTGACGGCTACCGTCCGTGCGAGAAGTCTTATTATATCCTTCACTTCATCGGGGACATCGAAGTCATCAAGGTTGAAAAGTTGGAGAGGGTCAGTCGTCTTCGGAGGGATTGGGATGTTGGACTGATAGATTATACCTGCTGCGACAGCCTGTGCGGTGCGGTCGAACTTGAATACGAGAGAGTTGGGCCATTCTTGTTCAAGGATTGCTTTTCGTGCAGGAAGTGTGTGATATTTGGTTTTCTGTTCGCCACTGCCGAATCGCCAATATACTTGAGCGGTGGCCCACACATCGTGGAAGCAGTATTGGATAACTTCATCTTCTTGTTCTGGGGTGAGGTCTGCACTTGGTGGATACGGAAGTTCCTTGATTGGAAGGTTCAGATACATTTCCCACTGCTTCAACGACTTGCCGAGAAGACAGTTGTTGAGCAAGTCGAAATGTTTGGCTGACCAAGCCTTGACCCAGAAGAAGTTGCGTGTCATCGGATTCCTGTTGTCGTCATAGCTGATAAGTGCTTCGGCATCGGAATGAATGTACTGACTAGATGTGCAACAGAGTCGCTTGATATCGGACTTCATCTTCGCCAGAATAGGCAAGTCAAATCGGGAACCGTTGTAACTGATAATGTAATCGGCATCGTCAAAACAGTCGTTGATTTTGTTCATAGCTAACTGGTCGACAGTACCTCTTTCGTCAGAACGGACGAGCTTTCGTGACAGTTCCTGATGGGTTTGTGAATCATAAGTGATTGCACAGAAGCAGAATAATTTACGATAAGTTTCAATATCGAAGAATGTGAGTTTCATAATACTCCGTGTTAAGTGTTTGATGAATAGAAATTTCCTATTCTACCCATATAGTAGAGAATAGGGGTTTGAAAAATCTACATATCATCGTTAAAATATCATCGTAATATATAGACGTTATAAATGCGATTTAATGGCTTTTTCGGTTCAATTATAGGATAGCATAGGGGCAAAAGAAAAACGGCTTTTTAGAGCCGCTTCTGTTGGTTTATTGGGTTATCGCAAATCCATTCTAATGTCGTATAATTGTAATTTATGCAATGAAGAACTGCCGATTTCCACAAGTAATGAATTACCAGAACCGATATTTCGCCACTCTATCGTCTTGTCTTGCACAGTAGATAGTCTTGTCATCGAGTTTAGTATCGAGTCCTGACGGTCGTTCGGTTCTACCAGTGTCAGCTACAAGTTCCAGTTTGCGGACAATTACTCGCTTATTGAACTGACGGAATCCTTCCCGAACACTTCGATGGATTCTGCACCCACCACTGAGTCTGGAGTTGGAATCAAACTGTATTATGGACGCATCGTCTGCCACGGCGAAGTCCTTTATGACGGAGCCGACCACTCTGTAAGCCGCACCGCTCGGGGTCTCCCATCGCCACCAACGTCCACCTCCGAAGACAAAACCGTCCTCGTTCTCTTGTTTTACAAATAGATAGGTTTCCCCATATTGGCACAGTTTCTGGAACGACTTTACTTCGCCAAGCCTCCGCTCAATTTCCTTGTTAGAAACTTTGGAGAAATTCGGCGAGAAGCAGCCGATGAAGTTCTGTTTCATAGAGTCTATACCTAAGAAGAACAATGCCCCCTCGATGATGGTCGGCAGTGTACCACCGAAGTGTAGAACCTGCTGAGTATTCGACTGAATCGGTGCGTCCTCATTTCCAGTGCGTCCCCAAATTTCTATGGTGTGTTCGTTGAAGAAGTACAACTGTCCATTATATGCACAAATGTTCAGTAACTTGTCACTGTTTGCGGAAGACGAGTACCAGTTGGGCCATAGTTCGTAACCGCCAGTGTCTTCATTAGCTTCCAGATAGGACACACCTCGGTTCACATCTCGCCAATAGTACATCGGGTCAGTTCTAGTGAGCCACACTGTGTTCTTCGAAAGCTGAGTGGCGACAAGTCTGTTGTCAAACCAGTCAATCATATCCACAGCCATAGTCTTGAACTCGTCTGCAAGTGCAACACCAGACGGACTGTTCCGCCTCTCGCCAAACACGAGAGAGTTGAAGTCTGGCTGCGGGTCTTCACTAGTCCAGAACACCAAGGCTCCGTTTTCCTTTTCTTCCGTACTGGAGATGTTGGGTGGGCAGATAACATTCACGTTGAACTGACGATAGGTCAAGTCTGCTATTCCCTCGTAGGTTGCCCAAGCATAAATCAACTTGCCATCGCAGGCGAATACTTCCGAAGGTTTCAGACTGCTTTCGCAGAACGAAATTTTGTGAGTATCATTGATGAAATGGAAGTCTTCGAGCTTACCGTCCACCAGCATTTTCATAATCTGCGGTTCGCCCACACTTCCAGTTATGTCGTCATACTGGTATCGGTACAGCGAGGGGCCGTAGGCTATGTAGATGTTGTTGTGCGAATCCACGAACGTCCCACGCACATTGAACTTCAACCCAGTAGGTGGGTTCACAACGAGTTTGTCCCCGACTCTATCTACGCAAGTCGGGCCAAGCGGAATCATATTCAGGTAATCGCTCACTGCGAGTCCGTCGTGGAACTCGCTTATTCCCTTAAAGTCTGCCATTGCCGTAACCTCCACCGTACATGTTGCCCCTGCTATATCCACGTTGCAGGTAGTCGGCAATCCTGCGAGGGATATTCTGGGCATGATGCCGTTTCGAGATGTTCTTGATGATGGCTTGATAGGACTCCTCGACAAGTTTTGCCATAGAAGGTGCGGTGTCGAGACCGTACTCTATCGCAAGACGGTAGGCGAGTTTAGCTATCAAGAATGAACGGAACTTCTCTGGAGCGATTATCGTCCCTTCCCAAGGTCTCGGGTTGTCGAAGGTGTTTACAATCTTCAACGGAATAGGGAGTACGAGAAGTAGTGGTTCGCTTCCATAACTTCTGTTCAGCCTAATCAACATACGGTCTGGGAGGTCTTCGACTCCATAGACAAGTTGCGAATTTCTGAACTCAGCAGACACCATTTCGGCAGCATGGAGATACAGGAGTTCTGCACCATCGCAAGCCCGAAATACACCTTCAACCCGCATAGGCGAGAAAGGAATGTTATACCTCTTGTCAAGAAGTTCGTCGTCCTCGTTTCCAGAACTTACCTGTGTTGCCATCTTGATAAGTTTGTAGTCGGAAGTCCAGCAATAAATATCACGCTCATTTCCAAACTGGTCGCAGGGCCACTTGATAGTCTTCGGGTCTTGTGTAGGAGTGAACGGCTCGATATAACCGTGATTAATCAGTGTTCCTCTGATTTTCGGACAATACCACTTCGTGTCAGACCCTATCAAGATACTCTGTCTCTCGTTGAGTGTTCTGTAATCTTCGGCAACCTGACCCATAATGAAGATGTCCGAATCAGTCGGTGGCGTGATAAGACTTACACTTCTGTTCTGTGGTGTAACTGGATAGACAATCTCGGTGATGTCGAGTGTCCTGTCACAGTTCATCATTGGGATAATTTCGTGACGTAGAATATCTGAACCACGAGCCTGAATGTCTTCTGGCACTTCGTCAGGGTTGAATGAAGATGCTACGCCGCAGTTCATAGCGGCCCTATTGACTATATCCATTACCTGCATATTTTGGTCTCCCGAAGGTTGGGCGTTTTAAGTTGTTGTCTTGTTCAGACGCTCTGTGTTGGGCAGAATAGCTAGGAAGTTTCTGCAACCAAGTCAAACCCTGTACAACGGAATCGACGATATCTTCGTGCTTTCCGTGTGGGAACTGGGTGAACTGGCTCTGGATTTCTCCCCAGACAAGTCCGTGGGTAGAAAAACTTACATCGCCAGCGTCGAATAGATACTTCACTACAATTGCTCGTTCCACCTTGTCCTTGGTCGGATTGGCTTCCAAGATACCGCTCATTTCCTTACGGAGTATCTGGATTGCTGCAAGACCGTTCGACTTGTTTTCAATGAGCACAGGAACCTGTTGACCCCATCTACTCCTGACTTCCCTAATCCGCTTTAGAAGTAGTGTGATATCGGCGTGGAAGTTCAGCACTTCAAGAACGAAATACTTGTTCGTAGCCATCACTCGACCACAGACCGAGATAGCGTTGCAGTCATTACCAACTTCACCCTTGCCAGCGGCATCTACACTGATTACAAGTCGCATAGCCGTAGTCGCAGGTCTGGTGAGACTGAACCGAATCTGGTCTTTCTTGAACAGCTTGCCAACGTCATCAAGCGGGACTTGGAGATACTGGGCGTTGTAAGTGAAGGGGTCGGATTTGTACTTGTTGATTTCCGATACTGGGAGTCTTTCAGGACAGAGACTCTCACCATCTTCACCAATAGCTGGGAACTTGTACTGAATCCATTTTTCCTCTGTATCGGCAAGTAGACACCCAGTCAGGTCTTGACTTGCGACACGCTGCTGGATAACAAGGATAGGAACCGATGGTAAGTCGATACGGTTTCTGATTGTAGACTTGAACACTTGCCATCTTCTAGCGAGGACAATGGCACTTATTCGGTCTTGGGGCTTGTTGGGGTCATCAAGTACCAGAAGTGTTCGGCAACCAGAACCAGTCACATTTGAATTAGTTCCACGAGCGAGAATCATACCGCCAGCCCTGTTCGTCCATTCCTTCTTGCCGTTGGCCTGTGTAAGAGGTTTTAGTTCTGGTACATCGAAATACTTACTAATCCATACCAGAATCTCCTTGATTTCACGGTTCTTTCTAGCCACGAGTGCTTCATCGTAAGAGCAGTAGATAATCGTGGAACTCGGGTCATTCAGGAACAGCCAGCAAATATACAGCTTCGTCAGGTCTGTCTTTCCGATTCGAGGCGGTGCGTTGATTATCACACGCTGGAGTTTCGGCAAGTCAAGAAGGATACCCGCAAGCTCCTTGTGGAACTTGTGCCAGCTAAATTCTCTCTTGTAAACTCGTAAAAAGATGAACCCTACGAAAAACATAAAGTTCGTCTTGCATAAGTTAAATTCTATATCCTTCTGGGTCATTATCTAAAAGGTCTCTGTAATATGGTTCTCTGACTTACGGCGTTGTTTTGGTCTGAATCAGAAGATGTCAGTATAAATGTCACGAGTTGTGAAGACAGTAAAATGTTGTTTTGTTCATCTTGCCAGTCATACCAACCAGTGAGCACCTTGCCGTTTTCAATGTTGTTTGCACATCGCTTACCGTTTGAACCATACAAATGTAAGTGAGGGTTTTTGTCTTCACGACTATCTGCTGCCGTATAGTTCTCGCAGTCTATTCTGACGTGTGCGGTCGCCCCAGAAGCCACTGGGACTACGATGTTCAGGTCGTTCGTCGGCCCATCGTGAGTATATCCGAACACTGAGTTTGTTGCCGAATTAATGACACCAATATCCAAGTGTACATCGAGGGTGGTTGCTGTGGCCTCCCAAACACCGCCATCTCTACTCATAGTAACCCAGTCCACCCAGCTCCTTTCCAAGAGTCTTACTGCACCACGAACAAGTTGTATGCAAACACGGCTATTTCCTGCTGGAATACAGAACTGTTCAGCGATGAAGTCTGGCTGCTCACTGTTTACCACTGCTACCCAGATAGGAACGGAGGCATTAGAAAACTCCATTCGCACTGTATCGGTGGACTGTGGACTGACCAAGATTTTGTGCGGTTCAGTCTGGCTCGTGTTGTCAATACAATCCACATTTACCAGTGTACAACCCATAGGAATTTCTGGATATTGACCAGCGGATTCGGACAAAGTTATACTAGCAGTCCCGTTACGAACAATATGTTCGTCCACTGGCTTTGCATAATTGTTGGCGATAATCAACTCCATCGT